>Ga0307990_1000836_pt1 | contig 26667 bp, 18 predicted proteins | sample EllFjometagen129_FD_203168 | JGI IMG/M metagenome (GOLD analysis project Ga0307990, IMG submission 203168) | Marine microbial communities from Ellis Fjord, Antarctic Ocean - #129 | ecosystem: Environmental > Aquatic > Marine > Unclassified | place: Southern Ocean | collected 2014-10-08
AACAGAGCCTGTGAGGACAGTTCATCATGGGCTGTTCTCTTAAGGGCCGTTTTGAGTTGAGGCCACACTGCGGGGCGATGTTCCGAGGCATTGGGCAAATCCACGTGTAGGTTGTATTCGTTTCCGAATTCCCACCCCCAGACTGCCTCCGAACGCCTGTATCGTAGCACCATCTCTTTTGTGTATTGTTGAATGAATGCGATGGTCTTGCTGTGGGGATTGCCCAGTTGATCCATGGATTCATCCACAATGTCAGGCACGGTTGGCATATGCCAGAACAAAGAGGGAATCAGGCCAATCTTATTCTCTTCAGCACATCTGACAATGGCATCAAGACGTCGGAAATAAGCTTTTTTGTCATGCAAATAAAGATCCCAGTCCACAGGCCAGAAACCGCAGGCCATAAAGCGAACAAAGGGTATACTGGCTTTGGAGAGCTGCTTCAGTCCAATCTGATAAGACGTATCCGAAGGATCTTTGAGTGTCCGGGAAAACAGACTGAAGTAATTTGCACCCATACCTTGATAGGGTTTTCCGTGCAATTGTACCCGGCCCTTTTGAACGGACAGTCCTGGCAGAATATTCTGTTTGGATGCCACTGTCTGTGTGGACAGGGCAAGCCAACCGAGTATCAAAAGGGTCCTGCTCTTTGTGATCTTCATTAGCGTCCTTTATCTGCTAGTATTCGATGGCAATCACTGAGGCAATGGCATCAGGTGCCTCCTTGGGGAGGCGTACGGTGATGCCATTTGCCTGGGCCCGTGTCTTGAGTGCGGTTTTTGTGTCGGCCAACAGATAGGCCTTGGTGATGGTTTTGCCCTTGAGGGGGATGGTTAAGGTGCCATTGGTAGGCCAGTCAAATACGTGGGCATAGAGTTTTCCAGGCTTTTTGGTATAACGTCCCCAGGCGGGCTGTTCGAATGGGCTGGCCGTGGTTTCGTAAATGGCCTGGCCATTGGTTGACATCCACTGGCCAATTACTCGCATGGAGTCGATGCTTTCTTGTGGGATCGTACCATCCCCTTTGGGGCCAATGTTGAGCAGATAGTTGCCGCCCTTGGACACAATGTCCACCAAATTATGGATAAGAACGTCATTGGACTTCCAGGCGTTGTCGTGGACAGAGTATCCCCAGGTTGTGTTCATAGTCATGCAGACTTCCCAGTCCACATTCGGGATGCCCGTTGAAGGGATGGTCTGCTCCGGTGTGGTGAAGTCGCCTTGCTCTGGTTTCCAGGTTTTGAGGCGGTCCACAGAATCTGTCTTTTCGATATGAGGAATATGGTACAGGCGGTTGTTTGATATGATGCCAGGCTGCAGCCCTTTTGCCATGGTCATCAATTCGTCAGACTTCCAGAAGGGACCGTCGTTGCCCTTCTTGGAATAGTCCCACCAGACGACATCGACAGTGCCGTAGTTTGAAAAAAGTTCACGCGCTTGCTTGTGGAGGTAGTCTACATAGATATCATGAGACCGTGGACCGTTGGGGGAGGGCTTGCCTTTGAGCGGGAAGGGCAGTTGGTTGGCCTTGATGTAATCGTATTGTGGGTGGTGCCAATCAATCACCGAATGATAGTATCCGACCTTGAGTCCCTGGGCCCGGACTGCCTCGGTGATTTCCTGGCAGAGGTCACGCCCCAAAAGATCTTTGGCATCGTAGGTCGTGTGCTGCGAGTCAAACAGGCAAAAGCCGTCATGATGCTTGGTGGTAAAAACTACATAACGGCAGCCCGCCTCTTTGGCAAGTTTGGCCCAATCTTTGGCAAAATCGTTGGTAGGGCGGAAAAAAGGGACTGCTTCATGGGCATATTCCCAGGTGTCCGCGTGCACACGTTGCTGTATCCATTCCATGCCGCCGCGCGTGCCAACGGCTTTTTCTTTCCACGTGCCAGCCAGGCCTGAATACAGACCCCAGTGAACGAACATGCCAAATCGGGCTTGACGCCACCACTGCATGCGTGCATCCCGTTGATCCTTGGTTTCTGCTGAGGCGGTTTGAGCGACACCTGAGAGAATGAGCCCAAGTATCAGCCAAGAGACGAGTCCTGTTTTCGGAGTGGTTGTTTGCTTCTTCATCGTAGTTCCCTTTATGAATGTTTCTTAGTCTTTTACCTTACTCGACTGTTTCACATTGCTTGGATCAATGGAGGTCTGGTTCGACAGCTTCTGAATCATGATATTGAGCATCGTGTCATTGGCTTGTGACATACCGATGTCACCGATTTTGCTCAGGTTACGAATCGTCTCTTCTGCTGTGGCGCCGACGAACCCTTCCACCTGGGTGATGCCATGATTATTTAAGGCCATATGGGCGCAGCGTATGGCCGAATGGGTGGAGCTTGCCACCTTGAGGGCACAGCCCTCTTTTGCGCCGTCGCACAACATGCCGCCCAGGTCACTGATCTGGTTATTCGCCGCCAGTGTGATTTTGGGCATATCTTTCCCCGCCCTTTGATAGACGATGGCGACTGCCGCCCCCACGCCTGCTGCAGTGGCGCATCCACACAGAGGAGACAAGTTGCCCGTGAAACACTTGATGTAGCTGTTCATCAAGTGCGACAAGGCGAGGCTTTTGATAATGGTGTCCTCTGTCACTTCATAGTGTTTACCCACGAGATAGGGGACGAGAATTGCCACAATACCCTGGTTTCCGCTCCCGCCGCTGGACATGACAGGCAGATTGAGTCCGCTCATTCTGGCGTCCACTGCAGATGAGGTCATGACTTCACAGGAGGAGAACAGATTGTCTTCTCTCTGGTTTTTTGCCACCAATTCGGAAATATAGTACCCGACTCTTTGTAATGCAAGCCCTGCTTCACAAATACGAAGATTCATGTCAATGCCGCGTTTGATGTAGTTATAATCTGCCTCTTCAATCTGCTCAACCAGATCAACGAGGTTCGCAATACTGGTCTGACTCAACGTCGCCTTGTATTTATTTTCAGGGGTGTGGATTTGCTCTTCTGTGGTGTGAAAAAGTTGACGGTCGTTGAGTTCTAATCTTACAAGATTTGTGTGAGATCCCAGAATCACGGCCCTGGCTGACTCGTTTTCTGTGCGAATGAACACCTCAATGTAGAGTAGATTTTTTGATCTGTCACAGTGGATGTCAGCCTTCTTCGATTGGATAAGCGTCTTGGCCTGCTCCAGATACTCCTGAGTGACACCACTCATGATTTCCATTTTCAGCTCGGGACGGCGGATAAGAGCGCCGAGCACACCTGCAATTAAGTTGCCTCTTTCGCCTTCGGTGTTTGGAATCGCCACGGCAAAACCATTCTTGTAAACGCCAGGGTCAACCGATATATGTATCTCAGTGATGTCTCCCTGAAGCTGTTTGCTGGCAATACTGGCGGCATAAGCGACAGCGTTGGGTTCGGTACAACCCAACGCGGGAAATACATCGTGTTTAAGGATTTCGTTTAGCAGGTTCAATGTGTGTCCTCTTTAGATCATGGTTTTTCGAATGTTGCTTCTGTCTGAGCTGAACAACCCGTGTTTCGTTCAGTTTGTGTTTTCCCCAGGACTTTTGCAAAAAGTCCGGTGGTGTATAGTTTTGGGTTTTAAGTTTTTAGTAAAACGTGTTTTTCATGCTGTAAACTGCCTAGTGAAAACTTCAGTTTGTAACTTGGAATCCCTGATGCCATCGGCTCCAGAGTGACATCACGCCTCTGGCGCCTTGCTGACGCACACGAAGGTAGTAGGTCTTCCCTGATGTTAGCGAGTTTTTTCCGGCCAGCTTGCCCAGAAATCTTCCCTGCTTGTTTTCAATCACTGTACGATTCTTCGGAAGCAGAAGGTTGGATCGAAATACCACGTTTTTCCCCTCAAAATCTTCGGCAACCTCCACTTGCCATGGGTTGCCTCTGCCACGGCCACGGTGGGGTGTTTTGACTATCGTTGGATTGTGGGGGCACACCACAGGACCAATGGGCTCGGTTGAAATGACAAAGTTGTCATACCATCGTGACTGGGTCACAGGCGAGCCGTCGTTCCAATAGGCCTCCAGAAAAACGGCATTGATGCCATGTTTTGTGTAGCTGCCTCGGAAGTCCAGCGCTTTGCGTTCACATTCAAGACGGCCGTCGATCCATAGCTGATTGATGCCATCGCTTTTGCCTGGCGTGTTCAACTTGACACGACATTCTACGAGCACCCAGTAGCCAGATTCTTCTGTGGCGTGAATGGGAAATTTTGAAACCGGTTTGTTCCCCAACCACGTCATGGCTTGCCAGTCATTGTATTTTGTGCCCAGAGTCTGGTCCCCGTTGACACATCGGACAGGATCAAGCGTCAGTGAACTGTGATGGCTACTCCACACATGAGCAATCATGGCCTGGGCCCAATTGGAAGTGACAAGGCTCGTGGCACGTGACATCTTGGCTGGCGATCCTTTCCATCCATATTGATGTTTGACGTAGATTCGCCAGTAGATTTCATTAAACTGTTCGCCAGACCGAACCGTGACATTGCGATAGGTGGGTGAGTCACCAAAAAATACCTTGCAGCCACCTTGACCCCGTTTTCCTTTTTCATAGAGGCATCGCAATGATCTGCCTGTCTGGCCGAATGCCATCTTGTCGTCAAGCGGAGACCCTTCCATCGCTTTGGGGTTGAGGCCTCCATCAAAATCATCGTACCAAATTGTGGATGCGTTTTCTGCCTGGGGTTGGCGGGGCAGGGGAATGACGCAATCGATTCGCGGCGTTTCCGGTTTCTTGGCCATGGCCGCAGGGCCATGTAGGCAGCAGACCAGAAGGCTGGCGATTAATGATAGTGGTTTTGTCATCATGGTATCTTCTCTGGTGGAGACCTCTATTGGCGTTTGTTTGAGGTGCGTTGAGATGTCTCTCTATTTAAACAGACGAAATATCTCAGAATCAATTCTGGCCTTGATAAACAGTTTTTTCATGGCCTTGATTGTCTTGGGATGTTTGTCGGCAATGTTGGTGGTTTCCCCCAGGTCGTTCGACAGGTCATACAGTTCAATGTCGGCATTAGGGTTCTTGCTCACATTCAGCTTGACTGCCTTGAAGTTGCCTTGGCGAATGGCTTGTTTGCCCCCGCGTTCTGTGAACTCCCAGTACAGATAGGGATGTTTCTTTTGCTTCTTGCCTAACAGAGTGGGCAGCATTGAAATGCCGTCGATATTTTTTGGCGTCCGTATTTTGGCCATGTCGCAGAATGTGGGGAGCATATCCCAGAAGGCTGAAATGTGTTGAGACGTGGTGCCTGCCTTAATCTGGCCAGGCCAGCGAGCCAGGAAGGGGGCTCTGATGCCACCTTCATAAAGATCGCGTTTAATGCCCTTGAGTGGACCGTTGCTGTTCCAGAAATCGGGATTATGGCCACCTTCTCTGTGTGGACCATTATCGCTGGTAAAGATGACCAGGGTATTGTCGTCAATGCCCAGTTCCTTTAGAAGCTGCATCACTTGTCCGATTCCCGTGTCAAGATGTTCGACCATGGCCGGGAAGGCGGCAATGGGATTCTGTACCTTGGGGCCAGCGTATTTTCCGAGGGTCTCTTCAAATTGCGGAAAGAGTTTTCGATATTTGTCGTGCAGGGCCTTGGGTGCATGCATGGCAGCGTGGGGAATGGTGACGGGCATATAGCAGAAGAAGGGCGTCTCTTTATTGGTTTTGATGAAGTCCATGGCTGCCTTCATAATCAGGTCATGGGAGTAGGTTTTTTCATCCATCATAACTTTGGTTCTGTTGTGCCACAGGTGTCCGGGATAATAGGAATGGGCCTCGCGTTGGCAATTATAGCCGTAAAACTCATCAAAAAAGACCATGGGGTCGCTGTCTGACCCAGGGGCACCTAGACCCCACTTGCCAAACATCCCGGACACATACCCTGCCTGCTTCAGGAGTGTGGGGATGGTTGTGGTGTCGGGTTTCATGGGGGCTTGGCCTTCGGGCTTGACTTCCCTGTTGCCTCTGACTTGAGCATGGCCTGTGTGGAATCCCGTCATCAATGTGCAGCGCGATGGCGCGCACACAGTACTGCCAGAATAATGCTGAGTGAATTTCATGCCTTCATCGGCCAAACGGTCAATGTTGGGCGTCTGGAATTTCTCCTGTCCGTAGCAGCTTAGATCTCCGTATCCAAGATCGTCGGCCAGGATATAAATGATGTTAGGCTTTTGTTCCGCTGCGCCTGCCACAAGGTTGGTTAACAACATAGACATTACTGCGACAAGACCAAGTGCCTTGAGGAAACTCTGTTTCATGGTATGTGTTTTGTTCATGTGGTATGGACCCTTAAAGAATAAATTGGTACTCAATTAACACCTACCCGTAAATCATATATTCTTTGCGGGTATTCTCATATGCACTTTTGCTATAATAGGCGTTTGGAGGGCAATTAACAATGCTTCTTTTTGTGACATCTTGCTGAATTGGCAAAGTGGTGGTTCATACGAAAAGGGGCCTCCATTTGAAGATGGAGACCCCTTCGATTCAGACGTCAGAGACACTCAGTGATTTTCAGCGAGTATCAGGTCGCCAGAAAGAATAATCCCTGTCAATTTGAGGTTTTATACGTGATGTCGTCAAATACCACGTTCCATCCACCTGCTGAACTGATGGTAATGGTCCGGCCTCCACTGGTCCAATTAGTGGCGATTATTTCCGGCGTGGTTCCTGTGGTACCCTGAATATCCGCATTGATGCCATCACTGATTGTATAACTGTACGCACCATTAGCCGATATTGTGATATTGTACAGATGCGTGTTCGAAGGCAAAGTGAATGACATGTCTATGTTGACAAAGTTGTCATAAAAATACATACATTTGGTCGTGCCATACCAGCTATCGCCGCCCCACCAACTGCCGGTGCCAAAATCAATACCGCCATGCAGACCTTCAATGGCATCACCGCCATCTGGCATATCATGGAAGCCATAGGTCGTTAAGCCCGACACGATCTCCGGTGCATCGCGATATAGCAAGATGTCGTCGATCAAAATCATGCCTGATCCAGACCCTTCAACGCCCATGCTCATGCTCGTCACAGCATTAAGATTGATACCCAGAGAGGCCAGATCAATATTCCATGGGTGCCACGAAGCCTGGCTGAGATTTGCTGTCTCAGGATACAGGACTTTCTGACCATTTATTTTAACGAATATGGGTCCGCCTGTGTTTTCTTCACTGCCAAAGAAGTGCAGCACCAGCGTTTCAATGCCATGGCCTTCCCAATCCTGAGGTGTGGACCAGGTGCGGTCTGTTTGAGAGGCCGTGCCATTGGTGTTGTTATAGTTGAACGGCATGGACTGATGACTGTCCGGCAGGGTGTTGGTCGCTTCCATGATATTGCCGTTATAATGTTCACTGGCCACGCTCCAGATGTCATGTCCAATGCCGGCACCTGTGCCATTGCCACCGTACCCAGCTGGCAAGAACTCATCAGCAGAAAAGCCGAAGCCATCAAGCCATGCCTGGAAAGGACGATCTGGACTGTCGTTGCCGTAACCCTCAAAATCATCCACGACCCATGCGGCCACGGTTGAGAAGCCCCACACAGGACCGGCCCAGACTGACTCGGCCTCTGCATTGTTCACTTCATCCACACGCCAGTAATAGGTCTCACCCAGTTGAAGATCGAATGCACTGAGATCAAGACTATTGGTATTGGATGCCACAGAAGCAACCAGGCCATCAGCGACTTCATTGGGGTCGGTGCTCACATAGACAAGACTGTGAGCTGCGTGGCGACCTGAACGCCAGGACACCACATCATCTGGAAGAATGTCTGTTGCCCCAGAGGCAGGTATTGGTGTGCGAGCTGCTGCCGGAATCATGGTAAACTGAACTTCGCTAAGACTGTAGGACTTCATGAAGCCGCCCCAGTTGCTCTCGATGTTCAAACGCACCATTTTGGCAGCCAGACCACCCCACATAATTTCATCGTACTGATCATAGGTGGGTAAACCTGATGCCTGACTGAATTCATTGACATCTTCGAATGTTTCCCAGGTCTGCCCATCCTTTGAGGACTGAATCTGGACGCCCTTTACGCCATAGCCAACAAAGCCTTCGGCTGAGCTATTGGAGTTCCAAATCCGCATGGTATCAAGCTTCTTGAGGCCATCAAATTCATATTGAATCCAGGGTGCCAAATCATTATTTTGCGTAAACCACATGGTTTCACTTTGGATGGTATGTGTGTTGTCTTCCCCCAATCCTGAACCATCAATGGTTTTTTCGGGTATTGACGATTCATCAGAAGAACTGGATGCGGTGGCCATAATCTCTGAGCCTGGAATCAGAATCGAATAGGGTTCAGCTGTGAAACTCCACACAGTCCCCTTAAAAATAGTTCTATCTGCGGTGGCATTCACTTCATCGACACGCCAATAGTACGTGGTGCCAAATTCCAAACGACCTGGGTCTAGGGTATTGGCATCCTGCGCCTCAGCAAGCTGAACAGTCATTGCATTGGCCCTGCTGGCCTCATTGACATCGTCATGCGAGGTGCCGAAATATACATCATGGGTTCCCGAAAATACACCAGGTGACCAGCTTAGTACTGTGTCACGCAATATGTCAACAGCCTCGGTTTTGGGTGATGGCTGATAGGCACCAGAGGCACTTGCACCATAAATGCCAGTTTTATTAAAAACGCCAAGATCTGCAATCTCTTGTGATGAAAGAGCGACTCCCACAAAGGCAAAGTTGGCCAGCTCACAACCCGCATACGCTGTCCCATCGGAATCAGAGATAATGGTGAATTGCCCATCGTCTTGTTGGGCGTTCGTGTACAGACTGCTATTGCCATCACTGCCTTCGGAACTCAGGTTGTCAAGAATCAGAACGCCATCGACATAGAGATCTCGTACCCAACTGCCACCTTCCAGAGTGCGGACAACCACCAGGCGAACCCAGGTGTTCAGTGGCACAACGCCCGGATCCGAGTAAGTCCCTGATCCGACAGCACCGTCTCCATTGATCCAGAGATCACCCTCATTTTGATTATCGTAATTCGTGTTGTAGAGTGGCAGCCAATCGTTCTGTGCAGTCTTGATGTCAAAGATCATGGTATACTCATTGACATAAGTGCCCTCGCCGTTTTCAGCCAGATCATCGACATCAACTCTGAGGTAGTCCCCTGGACCGGTTTGTGCAAAAATCACGGTTCCGTCCGATTGCGTGATCCCTGTACTTGTCGCATTAGCACGAATCAGGCTGCCAGGCGAAGACGCCTTGTCTGCCCTGATCTCGCCCGCCCCATCAAATGCCTGCAAAAAACGCCACTCTCCCCACGGGACCCCCTCAGGGTCAGAGACTCCGAATGCCGTATTCATGCCTAAACAGCCCAACAATAATCCCAGACACAGTCGTTTTCTTTTCATGTTTCACCTCTCAGTACACATCACCAAATTTTTGGAGCCACTTGGGCCACGCGGCATCGGGCTCGTTCCTTGGATTGTTAATATTGAAGTTCTTGTGCCATTTGAGTTTCCACAAGGCACGCAGAGGCACCTTGCCGGTTGTCCCATCGAGGAACACCATATTGATGCCACCGCCATGTCTGTCCAAACAAACCAGACGCATGGCATGGGTGCCCCAGTCACCCCAACTGCTGTTCCATTCATAGGGATCCGGTTCGGTCTCAAGCGGGGTATCGCGTATGTCTGGAAAGACATCCACGTACGCGCTGTCCATAAACAAAGGAATGCGATTGGCGCCTTTCGCATCAAGGGTGCGCCAGGCATTATTCGCAGGAAACCCCCACAAAGAGGCGGCACCTGGCGGTGGGGCTGAGACCCACTCATTCAAACCATAGCTGCCAGTGTCAAAGTCGGCCCACCAGTCGCTAGCCGTGCCGGGCTCGAAGGGGCCCCAACAGGCAAAGGTGCTCCCGTGGCTTCTGTTGACCCTGGTGTCGCGCACGACCTTGGTGGAGGGACATAACCGGATTTTCTTTTCTGAATAGTAGGGCAAGGTGGCAATGATCCAATAGGCTTCCTGGGCATTTAGATTCCCGCCCTCAATACTCTGCGGCAGCTTGTTCTCATTGTCACCAGCATATAGATTGAAAATGAGCCCCCACTCCTTCAGATTGAATCGGCAGGTTGTGGATTGAGCCATTTTTCTGGCTTTTTGCAGGCTTGGCATGAGAATGCCCATGAGCACGGCAATCACGGCAATCACCACGAGCAATTCAATGAGCGTAAATGCCCTGGGACGCGCCAGTCCTGTGTGTGTCTCAGTGTTATTCTCTGCTTCCGGAAGACGTGTTTTCAGCAATAGTTGTCTTATCATGTATCCCGTCAACATAGGTCTCGTTCCGCACAATCTCAATACCACGGGTAAATAGAGTTTTACTCTGCTCTACGATTTTCCTGCCTTCTGACATGTGTGTTTTAATGCTCCAATCACGTACCAGCCGCCATTTTTGACGCCTGATCAGGGAATACAACAACACAAGCCTTGATTATAGCATTGTTGTAGTAAGATGGGAGGAACTTGACACATTTTTTTTCTTCTACCTATTTGAAGCAGCTCTTCGTGTCAGTATGGCTCGAATCCCGGCCAGTGGAAGCGACGCGCTGGCGAGGTAGTTTGGGAGTTTACGTTGTTCGTCAAAAATCCACTCACATGCGCCGTATGTCTGAAAATGTTGCACCATGTCAATAACAGTCTTGTCTGCCAACTCAGGATCAACAAGGTCAAGTGCATACACAAACCACCCGGTTGGTGTGGCCCAGTAGGCCCCGTTCTGATATGAATTTCTGGTACAACCCTGTTCCCAATAGACGCCGCCAGGAAGATGTCGAATCTGACCGTGCTGTACGATGTCCGCATAATTTGTTCTGAAATAGTTGGCTATGGCTTTTGACTGTGCCACGTCAGTTACATTCAGATACACGGCAAATGCCGAACCCCAGATATCATGTTCACGGCATTGCACTGTGGCGGCCCGGAAAAGTCCGACTTGTGTATCCCAAAAATGATTCCGAATGTTTTGTGCTACATGTTCACCGGTTTGAGCCCAGTGATGTGCCTCATCTTTTCGTCCTCCCTCATTAAGCAGATCGGACAGTTGGCGACATCCCTGAACATAGAGTAGCGAACAGAAGAGTACATCCCCTTGTTTACGTGCGGTATCTGTAAAGCCGTAGGGACAGCGATCCCAATCTTTACCCGGTACAATGTGAACGAGTTTTGTTTTGGGATGACGAGGTACAGCCTGCATGGTCTTCACAAGAGAGTCGAGGATTTCATTGAGGAACGCCACATCCTGGGTCTTTTGATAGGTATGCCAGGCGACACCCACTGTGAATTGAGAGCCATCGGCCACAGGATGTTTTCCCATGCTGCCATACCCCGGTTTGTAAATGGCCGTGCCGTCAAATTTTACACAGTCCACCGCGGCGCCGTCGGCACGAAGTTTGTTTATGAAGAGCCTGGCAGAGGCCAGAAGTTCTTCCTTTGAATAGGCACCGATGCTTCCCTCCAGCGTGTATTCGTAGTCTCGCAACCAAAACGCCTGGTATCCGATGCCCACCTGGGGAGGAAATGCCTTTGACCCATCTTTCATAGTCCGCACAGACGTTCGAATGAGGCGATGCGATTCCTTGTCCAGCCAGTCCACGGACGCCTCAAGTAAACCTTGGCTCTCCTGAGTGGCACTTAGGCAACCAGTGAAGGGAAAAGCGATAATTGAAAACAGGATCAAAATGTGTGTTTTCATTTGAATCTCCAATCTAAAATGTGGACTTCACACCTCATACTTCACACTTTTTACATCACATTTTGGCCCGGACTAAAGGCCGGGCACCGGAGTCACGCCCATGGTCCATTTCGTTTTATCACCTTGAGTCTTGAAGCAGAATGAGTCCATTGGCGATCCGCCTCTCTTGCCGGTCAGAGGGACTGTTCATGATGGAGCCGGCAAGCCAGAGCGTGGAGGAACCGCCTCCGTCGAGATTCAGGGCGTTGGTGCATCCAAGATTGAGCATCAGGTCAGCTAGCTCCGGAAGTGTCATGCCTACAGATAGATCCTTTTGGCGTCCGTCCACGACCACAAGAAAGTACTGATCTTTATTCCAGCCGAATGCAGTACGCGGGTGGCGGGGCTGGTTGGGGGAGAAGGTTTGTTTGGTCCCGTTTGTGATGAGCAGGGGGCCACCGCTGATGGCTGTTTCGACATGGGTCAGGTCTGGGACTGTTTCTACTGAGAGAGAGAGAATTGTTCCAACCGTCCACGTTTTAAGTGTGTTGACCACCGAAGTGCTGAGTGAGAGAATCAGTTTATCCGAAGTGATCACCGAGTTGGCGTCCTGATTGACAGCAAGGATACGGGCCTGATAGACCTGGCCGGGCTTGATCGGCAACCAGGATGACTGGGGGGTTGCTTCCAGAACAAGCTCTACACCGGACTCTGTGCGCGTGGATTGTCCCATGCAGGGGGTATACAGGACTGCGTGACCTTTTTCCACTTCCTGATTGATGTCGAAGGGTATGGAAGTTCCGTCAGGCCATGTGGCTTGAAAGTCAGCCTGAATGGTGGCGATGTGAGGACGTTGCTGTGTGTCCAGCCAGAAGCAGACCCTTCCAGGCGAGCTAATCAGTTCACCGTTGAGGATCTGCAGGCCAAGGGGATCACCTTGATAGGGACTAGAACGGATTCTAAAAAAATCACCGTTGACGGCGGCCACGGGTTTGTGGCCTGCTTGACTGATCGCTTTAACCTGTTGACTGAGAGGCTGCAGGCCAAAAATCGTATTTTGAGCAAGAGAGGTGGTGAATCTGAACTGAGATTTTGTACGGTCAATTTTCAGAATGTGGATGGAGAGGGGGCCGGTGCCTGTTCGAGAGTGACAATACTCCAGACCTGGAGGTATAGGCAGGGGGATGCTGCTGTTGATTTGTGCCAATCCACAGGTGGCAAAAATCATCCACAGCCAGAGAAAACCCTGTTTTATCACGGCATGTGCAGATCTATTGGCATGAAGAAAAGATTTCATCTATTGATCTCCGTCATCAATCTTCCTGATCCTGGCCCCGCGATACTGGATGGTGGCGCCCTGTGTATGCTGTTGGAATGCAATACTGCCCAGGTGGGGCGGTTTCAAGGTGTCGGTTTCACAGACCTTTTCGCCATTGACCATGACAAAGACCTGTGGTCCATGATTCAGGATTTGCAGGAGAAACCATGCTTCGTCATGGCTGACCACTCTTTGGGCCGGCGCAATGCCGTAGAGGCTGCCCGTGGGATTGGTACTGTCCGGTGCATTGAAACATTGGACTTCAATCCCTTGGTTGCCATAATTGAACAGCACCCCTCCGTTGCCGTTGATCATAGTCTTTACCCAGACCTGTAGCTCGTAGGGTGCTTCGAATTGTCGCTTGGTGAAGGCAAAACCGTTCTTGCTTTTTCCCGTGAGTGTGTCTTTATCGATGGACCACGCTGTAGCACCTTCCGTGTGTAATCCATCCATGCCTGGGGCAAGGAGGGAGATCCACTGCGTTTTGTCGGGTAGGGTCTGGATGTGAATATTTCTAAAATAGCTCCGACAGCCAATATTCTGAATGCCAATGAATCCCTTGCGAAGCTTGTAGCGGAAGGCTTGGTGTTGCGCCATGTTGATGTCATGGATCAGCCTGTTGTTGAGCGTGATGCGAAGGTGTGGCCAGTTACACTCGACTTCACATTGGTTCCATTGCCCGGACGGCAGATTGGCGACACAAAGCGGAGCGGCTGCGTCATAGATCGCGCCTGGGGATCGGACGCCATAGGCTTTGGTGTCGTGTCGAAGATGGAGTTTGAATCCAAGCTTGGAGGCCGGTCCATATTGTGGGGCATGAAACAAAACTCCGCCCTCATACCAGCCTTGGGTTTGGTATTCAAACCTGAGAACAAAGTTCTCATACTCCTTGTCCGTACGAAGCCAGGAGGGGTAAGGGCCAGCACCTGTAGTGTAAATAGCTTTCTCTTTGACCGTAAACGCATCTGGTGCACCTACAGTTATCCAGCCGCTCAGGTTCTTTCCATTAAACAAAGGGACGTACTGGTCCTTTGCCACGGACGTTCCACCGAGTAGGCTGATCAAGGTTATGACAAGGACAAGTGTGTTCTGTAATCGAGCGAAATGACCAGTCATCGTTTTCTCCTTCGGACTATTCTTTATATTGTACTTGCAGCTGTCTAAACTGTGTGGTTTTATTTGGCCTTTATCTTTTCTGCGGGACCCACAAATCTGACTTCCAGTTTGGCGTGTGATTCTTTGTCGCCCGTAAAACCGCAGTCAAAGGTGATGGCATGTTCTCCTGATCCCACCGTCAACACAGAGGCATCCAGGTTGATCTCCTTGAGCTTTTGCCAGTTCGGATTGTACACGGTGGCAGTCTCCCCCCCTGAATATCTTACAGTCTCTCCTTCGTTCAATGTGATGGGCAGCGAAATCTGCTTGTAACTGTCCAGTTCCATCTTGATCTCTTGGACACTGCCCTTCGCTGCCGTCAGAAGAAACTGCATGGGTTGTTTGGCTGCGGGGTTCTTGAACGTAAAGGTGGAATACAGCGGCTCACCCGGTTGTCTTACTTTTTTGTCATGTTTGAATTTATGGGAGAAGACCTGGCATAGATTCCATTCATTTCCGTTTGTGGCTTCCAACGTGAATTCGGTGTTGATGTCTTTCATGCGTTGCTTTTGACCCTGTGTGAATGCATCGGACAATCGGGCCCTTTCCCATTGGCCTATGAGATGCAGGATTTCGTCGGTCTGGGCATTGTTTTCCAGGGTTTTGTAGCTTGTGCAGAAGGCATACCCCGCGTTGAATGCTGCAGAGCGTGTCAACATCCATTCGATATCTTCAATGCTGGTTTGCGGAGTCATGCTAAACCATCCCAGCATACCAGGCATCATATTGGCCTGGAAGTATGCTTGATTCTTGAGCCGGTAGTCGGTCTGGCTCTCGCGGAATCCTGCATACCAGGGTTCCCCCCAGTTCATACGGGTATACATGTGCCAGAAGTAATGGGAGCTCCGACTGGCATCTGCGATGTAATGCTGTTTGATGTTCTCATCCAGAGAATCGAACCAGGCTTGCGTGAATAGGATTTCACCATAATTGCCCATACCCGTGGATCGATTGCCTTCCAATCCATCAAAGGAGATCTGTCTCAGGCCGGTTTGGTTGTACAGCTCGGCAATGTTTTTGGCCACTTCAATGCTCAGCGCCGTATTGGTCAAGAATACCTTGTAGCCATGGTCCGCCAGCTTGGCGATGGTGGCGTCTTTTGCGTGGGGTGTTGCCTGGGTTCCAAACGCACCCCGCTGACAATCCAGCAACTTCCACGGGGGGGCTTCCGACACAGTGCCATAACGCATGAGTTCGTCCCCAACCACAACTGCCTTGAGATGATTGTTTCTGAATTGATTGAAGAAGTCGGGCGAGGCTATGGGAATCTCTGTTTGCTCAGCATCAATATTGTCTGTCAGCACACTGGCTCCTACTTTTGCCAGACGGTCATCAGGCACAGGCGTGACATAGGGATCATTGGGCGTGATGAAGTTGGACAGGGTATGGAGTCCCAGCATGACATTCTGTGCCTTGGCCTTTTCCACACAGCGTTTCATACTGGCAACGCCCTCTGGAAAGGGCGTCTCTTTGAGCTTAAAATGTCCCCAGGTTTCAAAGGGGCCTGGGTGATACAAATATTTCAAACCAGCTTTTTTGGTGACGTCAAGGGCTCTGTCAATATCCTGCTCCCCAAATCCCATAATGAGGTAGGCAGCAGATGCTGAGATCGCTGTTTTTCCCCATTGTCCGTCAATCATGGGATGCGGCAAACCTTCAGCCAGCTCAATGGCACCAACCTTTTTCAATGCCTGATCCACCGGACACCCGAACAGAGCAATCTTTGAGCCTATCATGCCGCCGTCTTCAAAGGATGGTGCCACATATTTGTCATGATTCAGGTTTTTTATGACTCGCTCTTGATGGCGGTTACGACAGTAGGCCTGGAGGGTGCTGCCAAAGTCAGTGGGCCTGGCAGCCGCTTCCTGACGGTTGTGTGGCATGCTGTCGTCTTCCTGCCAGGGATATCCGCCCAGTGTCTTGGGGTTTAATGCCTGGAGTCCAATGGCGTAGTGTTCTCCCCGTACCACACCCACGGTGGCGCCAATCATTTTGCCGATTGTGGTGGGATAGGGCCCCCAGACAATGAGCTCAATCAGGTTATTCTTAGTCAGGGACACCAGCTCAAATGTCAGGTGCGTGTCTTTTGACAGGACGTTGATGGTCGCTTTCACATTGTGCTTATATTGCAGGGTAATAGTCCTGCCCTCGGCATCAAATTGGGCTGATTCTGGACTTAGCATTTCATTGGCGACTCGCAGTGACATCAGAGGTGCGCTCTGATCTGGAGCCAGATAAGGGGTCCCCGTTTTCTTATCCGTCAATGCCGTGACAACACCCTGTTCATTCAATGCAAGAACCAGCGAATCGGTAGACAGTTCCAAGTCACCTGTTTTCTTCTGGATATCAGTGCAGGACGTAAGAAACAAACAGGTTACAGTTATCAGGGCGGCTAAATATTTCATTCTATCGATTCTCCATTACAAATAAGAGGCTCAAACCTCGTGCTGTGAATATGAGACAACAACGTACCCTATAAAGACTTTGAAAACAAGTCTCCTGTCGCACAAAGAAACGCGTATTTCAGCGTTGCCAAATGTCCCTGGGATGGATAACATAAGTTGTTGATAAAACAAGTGCTTAGGGGCTGTTTTTTGTGCTCTGTGCCCAATATGGTACTCAAGGCGTATGGTGACAGGATCCTCTTATTCAGGGAATTCTGCGAAAGAGAGTTGGTATATGACAAGATCAAGTGAGTTATCCTATTCCATCAAACAGAGGCAATGTCTCTGGGTTGCATTGATTGGGTTAGGTCTATTATGGATGGCAGGGGTGAGTTCTGCTGAAGATGTCGCAGACAAAGAAGGCATGGATCTGCGCCTTGGGGGATGTGGGGGCGTCTATTTTTACGCCTCAGCCGGTGAGCTGTGGATTGAGGTCCAAAAGCAGGATCTTAATAGGCGTGGAAGCAAGACCCATTTGCGTGCCATATTTTTTGGGCCGGATCGAAGCGTGATCGAAGAGGTCTGGATGGGCGACGACAAACTGGCAAGGAACAGCGGCCCGGGACCTGTGCAACGGATTTTACTGAAAACACAGGTTGAGCGAGCTGGCGTGTATGGATTGAACATTACTGTGACTGAGGATCGCTACGGGGAGAACCTGTCCTGGGGATTCAAGAGCAACTGCCAAAAATATCTGATTGAGACGTCAAGGGGGCACAAGGATGCACGCCATGAGGAGCCCATTGTCTTGCGACAAGCCGGGAGACCGGGCGATGTGGGGTTTATGCCGGGGATCAAGCCATTCTCTGTTGAGGTGAGTGGCTTGTCAAAGAGCGTTAGAGAGTTGCCCATTTATGATGGTGAAGGCAAAAAGATAAGGACACTTGCTGTCTCGCCTCAGGGCAAGGTGTCGTATGAGTTCCCCGCGGATTCTGCACGTCAGGGCAAATTGTGGCGATTACATCTCAGTGACGCGCAGGCCGTAATCAACATTGACGGTGTCACTCGCTGGCAAAGAGGCGAGGCCTGGGAGAATTTTTCTTTGTGGACGCCGGACCTGTCTTCCTGGTTTGCCTTCCATGACAACCGGTGGCTGCTGACTCCCTACAGCCGGACTGTTTACGCAAACGGTGCAGGCGGGGGGACAGTCAATTTTTCTGTACACAACAATAGTGCCACGTCAAAACGAGTAAAACTAACCCTGGAGTTTGCCGACGATGCGCGGTGGTCGGCCAGGTTACAGAAGAGCGAAGTTGAACTCAAGGCATATGCCTTTGAGCAGGTGCCATGCACATACCAAATCCCTCAAGAAGGGTCCAGGTGGCCATGTTACGTCCGTGCCACTGTTCTCGATGAAACGTCGTTCTCAACATGGTCTTCTGTAACACTGCACCGTGGCATGGCTCCAGCCATGTCGCCTGTGACTGTGCCCATCACTCTTGAGCCGTATCAGCATGAAAACGAGCAATTCGGATATCTGCCGGAGTATCCGCTGGACAATCAGGTCTATTTCGATATGACAAATCAGCCTTTTATCATTGCCAACGACGGTGTGTTCCACCTGCGGGAGGGGGGCTGGCTCAAAACGACGAACGCACATCGTCCTGATCTGGACCGGACCATCCCCATCAGACCGGTGGGCACCAAGATTGCCTTTGACCAGGACAACGACGTGTATCTTCTGTCACGAGACAATGGTGCCACCCTGCTCCTACATTCGGACGATCATGGTGCCACGTTCACCGCCTGGCCGGTTCCTGGTTCAGGTGGTTTTGACATCGAGCAGTTTTCAGGGCATAACCGGTTAAATGGACCACCGCCTCTGGCGCGTTTCTTACAAACGGCCAGAGATCCCAAACTGATATGGCGTCGCATTCACGACTTGGATCTTGTACTGCCTACGAAGCAGTCTGATGGCTCGATTCTCATGGGCGAACCGATTGCCATCTCGAAAAAATGCATTGGTCTCTCTACGCATTCAGGCATACCCTCGACCCTTGTATCGCGTGGTAATAAGGTTCATATTGCCTGGGGCGAAGCCACACGTCCGGAGGCCAAGGCCCCGGGCGTGCCTACCTATGTGGTGACCTATGATCGCTCGACCGGTCAACTCGGAGCACCTGCCCTCGTGGGGTACGGTCCTCCGGCGAATGATGTACACAATTCACCCTGTATCACCATGGACAGCAAAGGGTTTCTCCACGTGCTGATCGGGACGCATGGGCGAACCTTCAAGTATGTTCGGTCATTATTGCCCAACAGTGCCAATGGTGGCTGGACAGAGGCTGAGGATGTGGGGGCAGGCCTGCGCCAGACCTACGTGGGCATGGTCTGCGATCCGGATGACACGCTGCATCTGGTGTTTCGTTTGTGGTTGAACGATCGCAGATATTTCCCGGCAAGCCATTACGCAAACCTGGCATACATGAGCAAGCGTCCCGCTGAGTCATGGTCCGAAGCCCAGCCATTGATTGTCGCGCCCTTTTCGGAGTACAGCATTTTCTACCATCGACTGACTATCGATCGGCAGGGTGCCTTGTTTGTTTCTTACGACTACTGGTCAACGTTCTGGTTCTATCGCAACGATCACCGTGGGGATCGCCGATCGCTCTTGATGTCACCGGATGGCGGCCACGCCTGGAAACTGGTGCCATCAAGCGAATTTCTCAACAAAAGATGATGTCAATGAAACCAGGCACATTGTTCAACAGTTCATCCATTCCGGGGTCGTCATGAACTGTGTCAATCTGATTGAGAGAACACCCGCCGAGTGGTTGATTTACTCCGGCGTGGCGGGAACCACCTGCATATCGGGATCCCACGGATCAATCATTCTGAGTTGCTTTGATTTGAGTGCCCTGTAGCAGTCTGGCAGGTCAAAGGCGTCCAACACATTGGGTATCAGGGATGACAGGGGCCAGGTATAGGTTTGGGATTCTGCAATGGCCGAGTATGAAGTCAGCGTGTTTTTCAGCGTTGCCCTTGTGACATTCTTGGACAAGACAGCAGCGAACGTTGCGGGCAAGGCGCCCCAGCCCTTGCCTGCGATATGCACCTCTGTGTGCCCATTGGCCATGAGCCAGTCAATGACACGCAGGATATCGTGGGTTCGTTGACCTATGTAGGGTTTGTCCAGCATGATCGAGTGTATGGCGTAGAAGTAGTCACAGCCATAAGCGGATCGATAGCTGTTATAATCGCATGTGTCAGGTTTCGATTCGCCGATGCCTCGCACATCGCAGGTGTAAAGCGTGGCGTTCGTGTCGGTCTGGATCAGTTCCGTGATGAGCGGCTCATGGCGCAACTCATCATCACTGGACAGATGGGATATGTAGAGAATGGCGCGGCCCTGGTCTTTTGGTGGACGGCTGAGCAGTTGCTCATCGGAGAGCCTGTACACCAGCGTCTGGATGCCTGGTTCGGTTTCCACGGCATAACAGGTCCAACGTTTCTTTGGGTAGGCACGGTTTGGCCAGTTGCGCAGAATGCGATACTCTGGCGCAGAGTTGGGCACCGGTTCGGGCAACCTGAGTTTGTTCTTAATGAGTTTCTGGAGTGTTGGCACGGTCATCTGGGATGGGCGGCGCCCGGCCAAGGCCTGTGATGTCGCCTTGGTGAAATCAAATATGGGTCTTGAGTTGAGTTCACAAATCTGTCCGCGCGGCGTGCACCACAGGGTTTCGTCCTTTTCCAGGACGATTTCCGGCTCTGTCTTGCCCTCTGATATGTCTGTGTGTCGATTAAACCAGCCGTACATGGCTTCGCGGTTTTCCTGGGAATAGCCATGTCCGGTTGGCCCGGTGAACAGACCCACGTTTGCCTCCAGATCAAGTAGGCCGTAGAGGTGCTGCAGTCTGTCATAGGTCTCCTCGGCGCCACGGACATCAAAGAAGTCTTTTTCCTTGGCAAGTATCATGACCGGTTTGGGCGCCATGGCAGCAAGAAAGTCACTGTGGTCCAGGCCGAGGGCCAACGCCCTGGGGGGGCATTGTTCGGTGTCCGCAGGCAGTTCGTTTTCGAGGTTTCGCCGGAACGTTGTGACAAAGCAGCTGGGTGCAGCCATGGTCCATCTTCTTTCCACCCCGCAGAGCCAGGTGGTCATGGTCCCACCGCCCGAGTTGCCGGTTACGCCAATGTGTTTCGGATCGACCTCGTCCCTGGTCAGGAGATAATCAAGGGCACGCATGCCATCCCAAGCTCGCCACGAGCCTATGAATTGCCCCACGAGAAACTGCTGGTTGCCGGCGTACAGATGCTCGCGAACGCCCACACCGACCGTGGATTTGAGAGATTCATTCGGATATTGAAGGCGTTCGCCCTGACTGATGGGATCGTAGATCAGGACCACATAGCCCTGACGCACCAATCCCTGGGAAAATCCCTGATAGTATTCGGAGGCCTTGCCATTGGCGGAGTGTCCGCACGTGCCAATAATGCCGGGTAGAGGAAAATCCCTGCCCTTGGGGATATAGAGGTTGGCTGTCACAAGGAAGTTCGGACGACTCTCAAAGATGAGCTTCTCAATTTTGTACGTGTCCCGCTCGACCACACCTGTGATGCGAGGATTGAGTGGGGTCTTCTCAGGCCAGGGTCCGAAGCACTGCTGGATTTTGTCGCGTACTTCTTCTACGTAGGCCTCGGCGTCATCGCGGCTTTTCAGAGCGGCTCTTTGATGGTTTGCCTTGCCCTCGACCCGGCGAAGCTGACTGACAAAGTACTCCTGGACCATGTGAGGGTATCGATTCAGGGGGGGGTAGTCCGAAGCAGCCGTGGCACGGCCGGACAAACAGCAGAGTGTCACTATAATCGTACATGCTGCTGGAACTAGCCTACAGATTGATGTATTGACCTTGGCATGTTGGCTATGAGGCTGCGTCATTTTGAACGTCCTTTAATGGGGTAGAGAGCATCAATGTAAATGCGATCGAACCACGACAAATTTTCTACAATAATCAAGCCAAGCTGTTTCCAGAGGCTTCATACGGTCTTGGACGTATCGCATTCTTATCCACGTCCCCCAAATGCGTTTAAGCGGTTGCTTCCCAGACATTCGCAAGACCTGAGTTTCTCTTGGAGCCATTTTCGGTCCCCGCAAAAATCAATCATAAGTATGTTCGTGAGCAAGTGAACTCGTGGTTCGAGCACTGTTATTTTGTACGGTCCTGTTTTTTCTTTCTAATGGCGTCATTGATGGCATTCTGAATTTCATTTCGGAGCAGGTAAGAGACTTTCCACTCTCCCGTTACTTCAATCCGCACAACCGATTTGCCCTTGATCAGTGCAAAAGCTTTGACATTGACATTCTCCCCAGATAAGGATCTGCCAATACACTCGAAGCGGTTTTCCCTCCGGTTTAGTTGCTCCAATGTGATACTCAGAAGCTCAAATACAGATGTTACCAAATCGGGTAATTCAACGACATCAATGTCATGCTCAAGATAGACAGAGCTATTGTTCACCATCGGTTTTGACTTGGATCCTACTTCAGCCTTTTGACAGCCAGAGAAGCTGCCAAGCAAAATGACGAGGCACAGAATATGATTCTTGATCATGAACTTATCCTTTCATCCGCAAATCTATAAGACAGTGAGGCACCCAAAGACACTCTACATATCATAGGCACCTCAACACAGAATTGCCACAAGTATATTCAAATAACGTTGCGAATGAGAAGTGTTATTTAGGCCGTCTCCCTCGATTCAGATCGTTAGCACATGACATGCGCCTTCATAATTTAGATGTTTATATGGAAACGGGTGTTCATACTGTCTGAGTCTATTCATGATCATACAGACGAATGGTGATACGCTTATCCTTCTTAAAGGGGGCATATCCAGGGGCAACCCTTAAGAACTAAACACACAGTGACATTTGATGGTTATTGAAATCCAGGAATTTAGTTCTTAAGGGGAGACCCTTGTGCTTCTCAGGTGAAGTGACTGGTTGAGCTGTGGGTAGTTAAAGTGCTTTCGCATGCAACTTCAATCCAAGAGCTGAAATGACCTTTAGGATCGTATCGAATGTTGGGATTCTATCACCAGAAAGAGCCTTATAGAGGCTTTCCCGTGAAAGGCCAGCTTCACGTGCTACTTGGGACATGCCTTTGGCACGAGCGATATCTCCTAGAGCCTTGGCAATGAAAGCCGCATCACCATTTGCCTCTTCCAAGCAGGCTTCAAAGTAAGCCGCCATTTCCTCCGGAGTCCTCAAATGTTCTGCCACATCGTATCGTGTAGTCTTAGTTTTAGCCATGATGCAACCCTTAAAGATTCTGCGCCAAACGCAGGGCACTTTTGATATCCTTGGCTTGTGTACCGGGCATGTCCGGCGACTTACGAGTGATAGTATGACATATTTCAAACTAAAGTTTCGAGCCAGCCCCGACGGAGGCGAAGGCCAGCTGAGGGCAAGGGTGAAGCGGCAACGCCAACCTGAAAGAAGCCGTAGGCAAAGATGCGAGCTGACGAACAGCAAGCGGATTAGGCTTGGTACGACAGAACAAGGGGGCTCCTGGCGTGGACGGCTTAACAGTCAACCAACTCGGAAAGTACCTCAAACGACATTGGCTAAAGATACGGGCTTCTATCCTGGATGGGACCTATCAGCCGTTACTCGTCCGTCGCAAAGACATTCCTAAACCCGACGGGGGTGTACGATTGTTGGGTATCCCAGCCGTGGTAGACCGTGTGATCCAACAGGCGATTGCTCAAGTGCTTCAATACATCTGGGAACCTGTGTTCCCGGATGGCAGTTTTGGGTTTCGTCCCGGACGGTGTCAGCACGATGCGATTGCCCATGCAAAGAGCCTCATTGAGCAATATCTCAATTACTGGATCATGCGTCGCCTGCGTGCGATCATCTGGAAACACTGGAAGAATCGCCGCACACGTATCCGTGAACTCGAAAAACGCGGTGTCTATCACGCCTTTGCAGTCACTACGGGATGTTTCCGTAAAGGCGCATGGCGTATGAGCCGTGTCAAATGGGTCATGATCGCTTTGTCGAATGCTTACTTCAAAACACTCGGATTGTATTTGCTCAGTTAATGATCTGCCTCGATCAGCCGAATCGCCGGATGCGGATCCGCACGTCCGGTGGTGTGGGAGGGGGCCTCAGCAATGGGGCTCTCTATCCCGTTCTACGTTTTTAAAATGGAATACTATCATCGTCAATAGGAATATCTTCAAGCTCTTCCTCATCATCTTAATCAATGTATTCCCACATTTCATTTTGATGCAACCAGATCGGATCGGCATTCCTTCGGATGAATTCATCTGCATCCATGCCCTCGATTGTCGGAGGACGCTTGATCCGCTTCTGCTTGCCATTCATGAAGACATACATGAACTCCTGCTGACGCTTCTTCTTTGCGGCTTTCTGCTCAGGTGTAAGTTTCTTCTTTTGTTTTGCCATCTGTTAATATGCTGCCAGGATAACGCACGTGGTCAGTCGCGACGCGCAGCGGCGTCGAACTGGACCACGATGTTATCGATTTCTATCATTTCTTCTTTGCTAACGATTTTGGATTCAAGCCATTGAACCAGACACAACGTTGCATTCGCCTCTGCATTCAGCCGGGACGCATCGGCGGTCGCTGAGGCTTCCTTAACGAAACGTCCCATCCATCTTACCGGTAGAACGGCCCGCATTTTTACCCTTAGACTATGCTGTGGGATGGGACACATCATTAAGCGAAGAATGAGCGTGATGTGTCCCGGCTAAACGCCAGGGCGGTAGCACCACAAACCAAGAAGTAACGGTTAGATGCAAAACCGTTCAATAGGCAAAGGGTTAAATTGCATGATTTCAAAGAACGTATTGCTGCTATGCGATAACGACGCGGATAAGGGCCGGCGGAACGCCGTCCCTTTTGATTCAGATGTCGTTATCATGTGTCTTTCAGTTGAGTGGGGTCACGATTTCCTATCTTACTCTGAATGTGAATTCGATCGGTTTATCTTTATGCCGCCCGATAGTTTCCATACGCAAGATAAAACCATCATCTGTCTTTTCGTAATCAAAAACCTTGCTGTTGAATATATTCTTGGGCAGCCCCACAGGCAATACATTGGGGAGCTCACGCGTTTGTGCCTTAGTTTTGTATAAATGAATCGCCACCTTTAACAGGTTGTCATCGGATCGGAGTTGGGTAAGAATAGCATGTATGCCAACTGATTGCGTTACAAATACACTTGTGTAAAATGCATGGGGATCACTTACACCATCAGCCTCAATTTGTTCATACAAGTGTTGAAGTTTGCGTCGTTTTGCCTCAAAAGTGTCGAGCTCTTCCATTATTGCCCGCATCGTTACCATGGTCTGCTTATAGTGAGCACGACTTGCTTCAATGAATGTCGAAATGGATACAAAACTGTACTCATCAACGGCTTTCATTAAGAGCAATTCATCGTCAAAAATGCCCTTCATGGTTGGATCAGTTTCTGGGAGCCCATCTCGACACATTTCGGCCATTTGCATAAGATAGCGGTTACCCTTATTCATTAGTCTTAGTGCACATTGTTCTTCTGTGGCCAAGGCATTTCCTATATTAGGTCTTTGGGAAACCTGTGCAAGTTCTTTTTCTAGCCAAGCAAGCATCGTTAGGTTGGATGGCATCATGCTTAATACTTGCCTGATTGCTCTATTGGCCAGCCCATGACAACTAGCGTTTACGCAGAGATAGAGCATATTGTCATCACCACTGTGCTGGGAAATCTTGCGTATGATCAGACAATTCTCCAAGGCTTTTTTATACTCTTTGTCCGCAGCATAAACTTGGGCCTGTGTCATAACGTGCAAGCACAGCTGACGAACCAAAGGGAGATGAGGCGACAAAGGGTCATGAGGCGGTTCCATCTTATTGCCACGAGTATAACGAATTCCCCAGTCACAAGCCTTGAGTTTGGCAGCAGCGTTTGCAAAGTCAAAAACACTGTCACAGGTTTTCAAATAGTCGCGAATGGCCTCATTCGGTTCAATAAGGCCAGATGGTGATGGATCCAATGGTAGTGACATCTCATTGTAATTACTGGGGAATGAGATAAAGGCCTGGTAATAGAGCAGCGCAGCATTGTTTGGATCCGCGGGATAGCCCAGTGTTGGTGAAGGATACAAAAACAGCAACAGTAATAAATAGGCACTAGGTTTAGGTAATTGCATAGTTCGACTCTCTGATAACGCCTTGATCAGGTTCCGAGGTACGAGGTAACCTGGATCAAAATGTTAGCATTACGATTTAACGCTCTCAAAGCACATGGGTGCCCCTCTTCTATTAAGGCCATATCATGGTGTCATCAGGACCATTTGCTGTCCTAGTGTTTTTACCGTTCTCATTCCTGCCATTGGGGCCTACATTGTGTAAGCGCAAGCCGTTTTCCGTTCGTTGATAGATATAGGATCTTTTACACTGCGGATCAATAAAAAACTCACTTGGTAATTCAGACACAAGATCATTTAGTGATTCAGGCCATTGGCCCATCGTGTTGTAGTAACGACGCAGCTCAACTAGAATGGGTTGGGCATGTCTAATTGAATCAAAGCGAGCAAATGCAACAGCATCGGGGGTATAGGGTGATTGTGAGAAAAGGTCTTGCCATATTATCTTGAATCGATGTCGCCACAAGATAGAATAATCTATATTCCGTGCAAGCCAGGCCTCACCCAAACCAACTTTTTTCTTATTGTGCCACCAGTCAATTTGGTGCTGAGAGTATATAGCATTGTATTTTGACAAGTCATCATTTTGGATTGAACCATTGATAATGAATTTACTCATCATCTTAACCCCGAGTGATTCACAGGCTATGCCGATTTTTAAATACGTATCGGTCGGTTGCTGCTGCAAATGCCGTCCCATGCTAATGATTGTTTCAATTTTTTTGAAAGCTTCATGCGTCTTTCCCTCTCCTATGTCATAATATGCAGCCCTTCGCAAAACAAATGCTAATTGGCGAAACGGCTTCCCCCCCGGGATATCTAGTATCGAAATTCTGTTTTGACTTTTGAGCAGGGGGAAAAAACAGTCGGGCTTTTGGGCGGCATGAAGCAAACCCCGAAGCAACTCCTG
>Ga0307990_1000838_pt1 | contig 26636 bp, 26 predicted proteins | sample EllFjometagen129_FD_203168 | JGI IMG/M metagenome (GOLD analysis project Ga0307990, IMG submission 203168) | Marine microbial communities from Ellis Fjord, Antarctic Ocean - #129 | ecosystem: Environmental > Aquatic > Marine > Unclassified | place: Southern Ocean | collected 2014-10-08
AACATTGAAGGCTATATCTGGAGCAACATGGATACATGGGGCATTCCCCGGATCTGACAGCAGAAAGATGATTTAATGATCGTTGATAGAAACGAACCACGGCACTCAGAGGGTTGAGATCAACCCTGGATTTCTTTTCTGTTGTCCCTGTAGAAGCACAGAAAAGCAGGAGACACATGCTTAGCAAGCTTATTAAAAAAATTTCATCGTAATTATTAAAAGATACCTGTGGATAGATCAAGCCCCGGATTTTCTAATAGATCAATACTAAATGTTTTCTTTAAAAACAAGCCCCCAACACTCTATCCGATCCTATATGCAATGAAAGGGATTCACGCAGAAGGACATCCAGTCTTGACAGCAGGTTTCTTGTGTTATAGTCGTGTATAAAAAATATCATATTTGGTTGCCCAACACGAAGGGTTCTTATAGGCAACCTTTTATACCTGAAAAAATAAAAATGAAATATAGATTAATTGTATCTCTTGTATTTGCAACCCTTCTTTTGCTTGTCTTTTCGCAAACATCTTTTTCACATCCTCACGCTTTCATTGATAACAGGCTTACGATGGTTTTTGATGACGAGGGTTTTGCGGGAATCCGGGTGGAATGGGTTTTTGACGAGTTTTTCAGCAGTATGATAGCCGGCGATTATGACCGGAATCAAAACAACATATTAGAAATTCCTGAAATCACCGCCATCAAAAAAGAGGCTTTCAATAACCTAGCCAACTTTGACTACTTCACCGCTATCAGGATTGGAGAAAAGCCCTTTAAGCTCAAATATATTCGTGATTTCTCGGCGGCACTGAAGAAAGGCACGCTTATATATGATTTTTTTATACCCTGTCATGTCAAGGCAATCCCCACCTTTAAAGAAATTGTGGTTTCGCAGTACGACCCTACCTATTACACCGATATGTCGTTGGACGAAGGGCAGACCGTAATTATGGAGGGTGATTCAGGCTTTGAAACCAGTTGCCGTATCTCTAAAAACTCAAAAATATCCTACTATTTCGGTCTTGTTCATCCCATAGAAACGATTGTGAGGTTTAGACTGAAAGATGAATAGATTGCCTGTAATTATCTTGACAATATTATTGTTATTGGCTTGTGCAAGTCAGGCTAACGCACAGAATCCTTTTGTTTCAAAAAACAGGAACGAATTGGTTTCCCCGTCGCACATTCAATCGTATCCATTTCTTGCCAAGATTTCTATCTGGCAGCAGCGGCTCAATCAGAAAATGGCAGATCTAACCAGGCAAGCCAAGGAAACAAAAAGCCCGAGGCCGTTGCTTTTGCTGATTATAATTTCTTTTGCGTATGGTGTATTACACGCAGCCGGGCCGGGTCACGGTAAGGCAGTAGCCATGTCCTACATGGTTTCACGCAACAGTAATCTCAGGGAATGCGTTATGCTGGGCAACTTTATTGCCCTTTTTCATGGGTTATCCGGAATAATTTTGGTGCTTGCCGTGCATTTCATACTCCAGGGCACAGTTATGGGATCTCTGGAGAGCCTAACTCGCACAACACAGATTATAAGCTACAGTCTTATCGCATTGTTGGGAATGTTTCTTTTGGCAAAAAATTTCTACTCCTGGAATAGGCAAACCGAACCCGAGATATTGAATCATTCCGGGCGTACCATGGAGAAACAGAGAGGACCGTTGACAACAGCCTTGATTGTGGGATTTATACCCTGTCCTGGAGTTGTCCTGATAATGCTTTTTGCCATGTCTCTACACATGCTATGGTTAGGTCTGCTTCTTGCGTTCATTATGATTTTCGGTATGGCTGCAACTATCTCAGCAGTAGTGATCGCCGGGGTTACCGGTAAAAATATGCTCCTGGGTGCACTCGAGCAAAAAAGTAAGGTGGTTGTCGTTGTTGAGCGAACTCTTAATATAGCGGCTGCCCTCACCGTAACAACCTTGGGATTAACTTTTCTTGCCGCAACGGTATGAGGGGCTATCCGAGAATCCCCTTCTGCTATGGGGATTTCAATCCTGCAGCTTTTGCATTATTCAAATGATCTACGAAATCTGTGTATTAAAAGAGGTGCTCCGGCAATTTCTTTATACTGTCGATCTTAATAAGGCCCATCTCTGTCTCCGGCAGAACATCACGAGGCGCGGTCCCACCGGGCAGGATACAGCGGTTGAACCCCATTCTGGACGCTTCCCTGATCCTCTCATCCATCCGCCCGACGCCGCGCACCTCTCCCGTCAATCCCACCTCACCACAAACAACGGTGCCGGAATCAATCGGCCTGTCTAGAAAGCTCGACATCATTGATGAGATTATGCCAAGATCCACAGCCGGTTCGTCCAGTTTCACACCGCCGGCAACATTGATGAATATATCGTGATTCCCCAGGTGAAGTCCACATACCTTCTCCACAACAGCCGCAAGGAGGGACACTCTGTTGTGGTCCACACCGATAGTTGTCCTTCTCGGTATGCCAAAGGTATTCTCACTCACCAGGGACTGGATCTCCACCAGCACAGGTCTTGTGCCCTCCATACTTGGTACAACGACGGAACCAACCGCGCCTTCCGGTCTTTCCGACAGGAAGAGGGCCGATGGATTGGACACCTCGACAAGACCGGTTTCTCTCATTTCAAACACACCTATTTCATTGGTGGGACCATACCTGTTCTTTACATTTCTCACGATTCTGAAGGCATGCCCGGAATCCCCCTCAAAATACAGAACTGTGTCCACCATATGTTCCAATATCTTTGGCCCCGCTATTGCGCCTTCTTTTGTCACATGACCTATCAGGAATATTGGAATCCCCGTCTTTTTTGACATCAGGATAAGTTTCCCCGATGCCTCCCTTACCTGACTTACGCTGCCGGGAGCGGATGTAAGTGCTGACGAGTAAACCGTCTGGATCGAATCGACAACCACGATATCGGGATTTATTTTCCTTATATGCTTCAAAATATTTTCAAGCGATACCTCAACAAGCACTATCAGGTTTTTTGACGAAGCACCCACGCGCCTGCCCCGGAGTTTAATCTGGGTTGCCGATTCCTCTCCCGACACATAGAGGGCTACCAGCCCGCTGGCGGCAAGCTTCTGCATAACCTGCAGGAGTAAGGTGGATTTACCTATTCCAGGATCACCCCCTATAAGTATGGCGGAACCGCCTACTATACCCCCTCCAAGCACCCGGTCGATTTCGGCAATACCTGTCAGGACTCGGTCTCTCTCATCCGCCTCGATGGTATCGATGGAGATGGGGTCCTCATTAAAACATGCCTCGGGAGAGTTTCCTGACGAGATATCTCTAATCTCTTCTTCGACAAACTGGTTCCACTCACCACATGAAGGGCATTTCCCAAGCCACTTTGCGGATTGATGACCACAATTCTTACAGAAAAAAGCGGCCTTCGTCTTTTTCATGAACAACACCCTCCAGACCTTATCTGCGCCTACCACGAAGATGGTAAACTCTAACCAATTTAAACGGTTTACGCAACCCAAAACCCCCTTGCGCGGATATACGCCCGGAGAAAAATCTTTCCGGGTGACCCGGATACCGCTATCACCCATAAAACGAAAACCTGGAAACGGAAAAATTTCACTTATGAATGGACACAAAACGACAATTCTGGTATTAAAACAGATTGTCAATAAACCAAGGAGATGGTTTTTATGAACAATCCAAACTTCAGTTCCGGTCCATGTGCCAAGAGACCGGGGTGGAATGTTAATGTATTGAGGGATGCGGCCCTGGGCCGTTCTCACCGCAGCGCGCTTGGAAAGGAAAAACTGGCAAAGGCGATTACCGACAGCAGGAGGGTTCTCGGTGTACCGGAGGATTATCTGCTGGGCATACTCCCCGGCTCGGACACAGGTACATTCGAGGGAGCCATGTGGGCACTCCTGGGTCCCAAACCGGTAACGGTGCTCGTGTGGGAAAGTTTCAGTAAGGGGTGGGCAACAGATGTGGAAAAGCAACTGAATCTCAGGCCCACTATATTTGAGTCGGATTATGGGAAAATTCCCGATCTCAGGAAAATCGACTGGTCGAATGACGTGATCTTTGTGGCTAACGGCACCACCAGCGGCGTTAGAATCCCCGACTGGAAATGGATACCCGATGACAGGGAGGGCCTGACCTTTTGTGACGCGACCAGCGCGGTCTTTGCCATGGATATAGACTGGCCAAAGGTGGATGTCCTCACATATTCCTGGCAGAAGTGCCTGGGGGGAGAAGCCGCTCACGGGATACTGGTTTTAAGTCCCCGGGCGGTGGAACGATTGGAATCTTACGATCCACCCTGGCCAATGCCGAAGATATTCCGTCTTAAAAAGGGCGATAAGCTGAACAGGGCCATCTTCAAGGGAGATACGATAAATACACCCTCCATGCTCTGCGTGGAGGACTATCTGGACGCGCTCGCGTGGGCGGGCAAAATCGGACTGCCCGGCCTTATCAAAAGGAGTGCAGCCAATTTGAAGGTGGTCGAGGAGTGGGTAGACCGAACAGACTGGGTCGACTTTCTAGCCGAGTCTGAAGAGATCCGATCCAGCACATCCGTCTGTCTGAAGATTACAGAGGAGAGATTTCGGTCAATGTCCCGAGAAGATCAATCGGGTTTTATCAAGGATGTTGCCGGCGGTTTGAGCAAAGAGGGCATCGCCCATGACATAGGCTCATACAAGGACGCCCCTCCAGGATTTCGCATATGGTGCGGCCCCACAGTGGAGGCATCAGATGTCAAGGCAGTCGTTGAAGGTTTGGAATCGGCGTGCCTGAACAGAATGCAGACTATTTGAAAAATTGAGCGCCATACCGCCTCTAATAACAAAAAAAGGATAACACGATTAATGAAAAAAGTTCTGGTAAGCGATAATCTGGCAAAAGAAGGTATAGAGATATTTAAAAACGCCCCGGGAATTGAGGTCGACGTAATAACCGACCTTACTCCGGACGAGCTTAAAGGCGTAATAAAAGATTATGACGGCCTGGCAATAAGGAGCGCCACCAAGGTCACGGAAGACGTAATCGATAAGGCCGCTCGTCTCAAGGTTGTCGGCCGGGCAGGGATAGGTCTCGACAATGTTGCTGTCGATGCGGCGAGTAAAAAGGGTATCGTGGTCATGAATACACCCGGCGGGAACACAATAACCACGGCGGAGCACGCCATAGCCATGATGTTTTCTCTGGCCAGAAGAATCCCCCAGGCCACGGCCTCTACAAAAGCGGGGAAGTGGGAGAAAAAGAAATTTATGGGTTCCGAAGTCTCAAACAAGACGCTTGGGATCATTGGCATAGGAAGGGTGGGCTCTATAGTAGCCGACAGGGCGCAGGGCCTTAAAATGAGCGTGATAGCTTATGATCCTTTCATATCGCGTGAAGCGGCGGAGAAAATGGGAATCTGTCTTGCGTCTTTCGACGAGGTTCTGAGAAAAGCCGACTTTATCTCGGTGCATACTCCTCTGACGAATGAAACAAAGGGTCTGATCAACGCCTCTTCCTTCGACAAGATGAAAGATGGCGTATTCGTCATCAACTGCGCGAGGGGCGGGATCATTGATGAAAATGACCTTCACGATGCCGTCGTTTCAGGGAAGGTCGCCGGCGCAGCTCTCGATGTTTTTGAGGAAGAACCCACCAAAAACATGAGGTTGCTCTCCCTGAACAATATCATCTGCACACCGCACCTCGGTGCGTCGACAGATGAAGCCCAGAAAAATGTTGCCATAGCCATCGCACAGCAGATAGTCGATTGTCTCACGACCGGAGAGATAAAAAATGCCGTCAATTTTCCATCTGTCAGTGCGGAAGTTCTTGGCCTGATAAAACCTTACCTGACCCTAGGGGAAAAGCTCGGCAATTTTGAGGCACAGATTGTCACTGGAGGAATAAAGGAAGTTGTTATTGAATACAGCGGCGCCATCCTTGATTATAACGTGGCCCCCGTTACGATATCCTTCCTGAAGGGACTCCTTACACCTGTGTTGAAAGACAACGTCAACTATATTAACGCCCCTGTTATAGCGGAGGAGCGGGGAATCAAGGTCATAGAATCAAAAAGCAGTGAGATGAAGGATTACAAAAACATGATCTCCGTTACAGTGAAAACCGATCAGGAAGAATCATTCACCGCTGGAGCCATCTTCGGGCGACAGGATCTGAGGATTGTCAGGATAAACAAATTTATGCTTGATGTAATCCCCGAGGGCTACATGCTGATGCTTTACAACTATGACCGGCCCGGCGTTATAGGAAACATAACCACAACCCTCGGAAATGACAAAGTTAATATCGCAAGGCTCCATCTGGGGCGCGAACAGGTGGACGGCAAGGCGCTTGTTGTGTTAAGCACTGACAGTCCAATTTCCAAAGACACCATAAAAAAGCTGAAAGAACTGCCTAATATAATATCCGTTACCAGGATAGAGATGTAGGTGATCCGGGCCAAGATTCAGTGGCTGGAACGTTTAACTCGAAACTTATAGTATGGAGATGAGAGGCCATGGCAAATGTAATAATCGTCGGGTCCCAGTGGGGCGATGAAGGAAAAGGAAAGATTGTTGACATTTACGCGCGTGAAGTGGATGTCATAGCCCGCTTTCAAGGGGGCAATAACGCGGGGCACACTCTGGTTGTTAAGGGAAAGCAAACCATCCTCCACCTGGTGCCATCTGGAATCCTGCATAATCACAAGATCTGCATCCTCGGCAACGGCATGGTTATTGATCCGGGGGTACTGCTCCGGGAAATTGATGAACTCCGTTCAAAAAATCTTTTCCCCCCCGACACAGAACTCTATATCAGTGAAAACGCCCATATCATCATGCCATATCACAGGAGCCTGGACAGCGCCCGTGAGGCACGAAAGGGTGCGGCAAAGATCGGAACAACGGGAAGGGGCATCGGCCCCGCCTACGAAGATAAAGTCACACGCACAGGCATCAGGCTCTGCGACCTCCTTAACAGAGAAACCTTCGGCGAGATGCTGCGTAGAAATGTTGAAGAGAAAAATTTCTACCTGACAAAATTCTACAACGCCAAATCGGTGGAATACGATGCCATATTCGATGAATATGCCGGGTATGCCGATCGTCTCAGGGAATATGCGGCAAACACATCCCTCATAATCGACAGGAAAATCAAAGAAGGCGGAAATGTTCTGTTTGAAGGCGCGCAGGGTTGCCATCTCGATATCGACTATGGCACCTATCCCTTTGTTACATCTTCCAACACATCCGCGGGCAGTGCCTGCTGTGGAGCAGGCATAGGACCCACAAAGATAGACGCCGTCGTGGGTATCTGCAAGGCATATACAACGAGGGTCGGAGCTGGTCCTTTCGTAACGGAACTGACCGGAGAAATGGGTGAGAAACTTCAGAAAGCGGGGGCCGAGTTCGGCGCCACGACAGGGAGAAAACGCCGATGCGGATGGCTCGACATGGTTCTTGTCAAAGAGTCAGTCAGGATCTCCGGGATAACGGGCATAGCCCTTACCAAACTTGACGTACTCACGGGAATCGATAAAATAAAGATATGCGTCGCATACAAAACGAATGCCGGGGAATTCGCAGAATATGTTCCCCCCGATACAAAACTGTTCGAGCAGTGCCGCCCCGTTTATGAAGAAATGGACGGGTGGTCGGAAGACATAAGCAGGGCGAAGACCATAGATGAGCTCCCTGCTAACGCGAGGAAATATATCGAAAGAATAGAAGAACTAACCGGAGTAAAGATGTCTCTTGTTTCTGTGGGACCGGGAAGAGATGAAACCATTATGCTGGAAAATCCGTTCGATCGAAGCGGCAGTTCAGGGAGGTAAACTTCATTAAAGAAATTTTATTAGATTCAAAAAAGCTTGTTCTTCAGTGTGTAAATGCGGCTCTGGACAGAAAAGCGGAAGATCTCGTCATCCTCAAAGTGAAAGATGTCTCGTCCTTTGCCGACTATTTTGTTATATGCAGCGGAAATTCAGACCGGCAGATACAGGGGCTTGCCGCTCATATCGGACAAAAGCTGAAAAAATCGGGAATACTGCCCCTTGGAATCGAGGGAGAACGTTCCGGAAGCTGGATTCTGATGGATTATGGTGACGTGATAATGCACATATTCTATAAACCGGTTAGGGAGTTTTACGATATTGAGGGACTGTGGTCAGATGCGCCCGTAATGACCATCGGAGAATCTGTACGGAAACTGACCGTTCTCAATGATGATATGTGAAGCAAAAGAAATAGTCTCCGGGCTTGCCGACATACTGTTCCCCCCAGAGTGTCCGGCGTGCGGAACCGTCCTGATTGCTGATGGAGAACAGCTTTTTTGTCCCGAATGCCTCTCCACAATAAATTTTATAAGCTCCCCCCTGTGCACTTTCTGCGGTCTTCCATTTACAGTAACTGACGGGGCAAATCATCCCTGCGAAGACTGCATCCTGGCACCCCCTCCCTTTTCCATGGCCAGGGCGCTGGGGAAATATGAGGGATCCTTGCTGGACGTCATTCACCTGTTCAAGTATCATGGGAATGTATCGGCTGGAGAAGCACTCGGAAGAATGATGGCAAAGGCCCGTTACGACTCCCTCGCGATAGGGAATTACTCGCTGATCATACCCGTTCCCCTTCATCTGAAAAAATTGAGGGATAGGGGATTTAACCAGTCACTTATCCTTGCGAGTCAGATATCGAAAATGTTTTCCATTCCCCTTGATTTTACCACTCTCAGGAGAGTGATCCATACAGAATCGCAGGTCGGTCTCTCAAGACAGAAAAGGGCAGCAAATGTAAGGGGCGCTTTTGAAATACCAGATCAAAGCAGGATCAAAAACAAAAAAGTATTACTGATAGATGATGTCTATACCACAGGCAGCACAGCGAAGGAGTGCTCAAAAATATTGGCGCAAAACGGCGCAGAAGAAGTGGCAGTGCTCACTCTGGCAAGGGCCTGACGCAAAAAAGAGGTGTTTATGGACAAGATATTATCCAGGGAAAATTTGAGGGAAAGGATTAAAACTCTCAGAGATGAGGGGAAGAAAATCGTTTTCACCAACGGCTGTTTTGACATTCTCCATGTCGGCCACGTAAAATATCTCAACCGGGCAAAGGAGATGGGCGACATCCTGGTTCTTGCCCTCAACAGTGATTCATCGGTAAAATCCATAAAGGGACCATTAAGGCCCATTGTCCCACAGGATGAGAGGGCATATATAATGGCGTCCCTTGATATGGTGGACTATGTAACCATATTTGATGAAGATACACCTCTCGAACTGATAGAATATATCGAGCCGGACATCCTGGTTAAGGGCGGGGACTGGAGCGAAGACACCGTTAGCGGACGTGAATCAGTGGAAAAAAGAGGCGGGAAAGTTGTCATTATTCCACAATTCAACGAATCTTCAACGGACCATCCTGCGTCAACAACAAATATAATCACAAAAATAATGAATGTCTATAAAGGCGATGAGTAGTTTTTTCTTTACAAAGAGAGTTTCATTGTATATATGGTTTCATTCAATTTAAGGGAACGGAGATAAACTTAAATGACACCGGCTCGACTCGAATATTTCAGGAAGCTGTTCACACAGAGCATAGAGGGCTTATTGGGCGAAGCGGGTAAAACCGTTTCCGAAATGACCGGAGGTGCTGAAAGTTTCCCCGATGTAACAGACAGGGCATCTCAGGAATCCGACAGAAATTTTGAGCTCAGGATCAGGGACAGGGAAAGGAAACTGGTAAAGAAAATTAAAGAGGCCCTCCAACGCATCGATGACGGCACCTTTGGAACATGCGAGGTGTGCGGGAAAAAGATATCTGAAAAAAGGTTGACGGCGCGTCCGGTTACCACCCTCTGTATAGCCTGCAAAACACAACAGGAAAAGCAGGAAAAACAGCGGGGAGAATAGATGCCCCCACACAAGCTTCAACTGCTCTAAGGGTTTTATCTCTTACCCTGAAAACAGCATACATTTTATTATTGTTCTGCAATCTCCATGGAAAGATACCGTCCGGGCAAATCCCATATCCAAATGAAAAGATCCGCATTTCATATAGCCTTTATCCTGGTCATATCTCTGGGTTTCATTCATGTGGGATTCGCATATATCCCCTCTGCCGGGCAAATTCTGCAACCCTTCCTGAAGACGTACAGCGGTCTTCACACCATAAGAATCGACATGGAAACCGTGATATATGACGATCTGTCCGAAAAGACGGAGATCGGGGAACAGCTCCTGATAAAAAAAGGGTGCATGTTCAGAGATGAAAGGGTTTTTTCGCATGGAGATAATATCCTGATACAGGATGGAAGAAAAACCCTCAATCTGGGCGTTGAAACGGCAAATGCCGATGAAAGAAGAATAGATGCCGTTTTCCCCACCATATTTTTTCAGAAATCGGTGAACGACCTGCTGAACACCCTCAACTTTCTTGGAGTGGACACCGGGACTGTCAGCATCGACAGGATGGATGGGAAAGTCGTTTTCGTTGCAGGCAAAGGACTTGAGGTCGCGCCCGGAAGCCGGCTGTGGATAGAGAGGAAAAGAAGCCTGCCTCTGCGATTTGTCGGGGTAGGAATGTCCGGCGGAGAAAGGATCGTTCTGAGAGCTGAATACCTGGATTATCACCAGGTGAGCAAACGCTTCTGGCTCCCTGAGCGGATAGAGTATTACAGGAATGATGTTCTGTGGGTTGTAAGCATAGTTAAAAACGTCACCATAAATGAGAATATGCCCGAAACCCTCTTTAAGATGCCGGGGGAGGAAAATGTCTGCTCTCCTGTCGCAAATTTTCTCAACATCAGGGAGTGATTCTGCTAATTAACAGAATAGGGAATGATCGATGTTTGTCAACGTAGCTGTAAGCATACCATCGGCAAAGCCCTTCACCTATGCCGTGCCGGATGGAATGGAAAATCAGATAGCCATCGGCAAGCGGGTCCTCGTGCCATTCGGCAGGAGGAAAGTGACAGGTTATATCGTCGGATCAACTCCCTCGACAGAAATAAAATCCATCAAAAACATTATCGAACTGCTGGACACAGAGCCCCTCTTCAACGCGGAAGACCTTGAATTTTACCGGTGGACATCTGATTATTATATGCACCCACTGGGAAAGACTCTGAAGGCGTCTCTTCCGGGCGGGATAGATCTGGAGAGCAATATGTGGGTCTCCCTGTCGGATAATCGGAAGACAGGAGAGGGTGGTTTGTCCGACCCGCAGCGCAGGATAATCGGGATATTGAGAGAACATCCCAATGGTCTTTCCGCGGGCAAACTGAAAAAAGACACCGGAAGAAAAAATATTCTTGATGATCTCAAAAGGCTTCAATCCCTGAAATACGTGAACCTGGAAGACAGAATCAGGAAGGCCGATGTAAAAAAGAAAACGGAGAAAAGAATAAAGCTGGCATCTCCCTTTCCCCCGGAAATCAAATTGACCGAAAAGCAGGGACATATCCGTGATTTCCTGGAGGAGCACGGGGAGGTCGATTTATCGTCACTCCGCGGAGAATTTAAAAATGCTCAGGCCACGATAAAAAGAATGGAAACAAAAGGCCTGGTATATATATCCACAAACGAAGCCTACAGAAGCCCGGGTAAAACCCCCCATATCGGGAAGCGAAACACACACATAATCCTGAACAACGAACAGGAGGCGACTCTCGATGAAATAGTCTCCGGGATAAAATCCCACAGGTATTTCCCCTGTCTGCTCCACGGGGTCACCGGAAGCGGAAAGACCGAGGTGTATCTCAGGGCAATAGAAGAAACCATCAAACTGGGTGGCAGCGCCATCTACCTCGTGCCGGAGATAAGCCTGACTCCCCAGCTTTTAAGCAGGATACGAAACAGATTCGACGAAACCGTGATCGCGATACTGCACAGCGGTATCGGAAGAGGCGCGAAATATGATGAATGGCGGAGGATACAAAAAGGCGAAGCCCGGATCGTCATAGGAGCAAGATCGGCTATATTCGCCCCGGTCAGGGATCTGCGACTTATTGTGGTCGATGAAGAGCACGATTCCTCATACAAGCAGGATGATCATCTAGCGTACAACGCACGTGACCTGGCGATAGTAAGGGCGAAACAGAGATCGGCAACGGTGGTCTTGGGTTCAGCGACGCCCGGCATCCAGACATATTTCAACACAAAAAACAAAGATTTTAAGCTCCTTGAACTGACCCGGCGGGTGGAGGGAAGAGAGCTTCCCCGCGTAGATATTATTGACATGAAAAAAGAAGGGGGATCGGGGAAAAACGCACCCATTTTCTCCCAGTCTCTTATAGAAGCAATTCGCAATACGCTTAACGACGGAAAGCAGACTCTCCTTTTTCTGAACAGACGGGGATTCCATACCTTTCTCTATTGCCTCGACTGCGGCTACATATTCAAATGCCTCAATTGTTCCGTCTCCATGACACATCACAGAAACGATAATTCTCTTCGATGCCACTACTGCAACTTTCGCATAAAAGCCCCTCCGGTATGCCCCTCATGCGGGGGTTCCCGCATAAACAGTTATGGTATGGGTACCGAGAGAGTGGAGGAAGAAATTACAACACTGTTTCCCGACGCGAGGGTGAAGAGGATGGATAGCGATTCCACCTTAAAAAGAGGCTCATACGAAAAGATTCTCACATCCCTCGACAAAGGCGAGATAGATATCCTTGTGGGAACGCAGATGATTACAAAAGGTCATGATTTCCCCGGAGTCACACTGGTCGGGGTCGTATCGGCGGATAACTCCCTGAATATTCCCGATTTCAGGGCCGCGGAAAAGACCTTCCAGGTCCTGACACAGGTTTCAGGCAGAGGGGGAAGAGGAGATTCACCGGGAAGGGTTATAATACAGACATTCAACCCGGATAACTACGCCATAAAGAGGGCCCGGGAGTACAACTATATAAGCTTCTACAATAACGAGATCCAAACACGCCAAGAACTTGGCTACCCGCCCTTCAGCCGTATGGTGAACCTCACAATATCAGCTACAAATGAAGCCCGGATCACCGGCTATACCAAAAGACTGAATGCTGTTGCCAGAGATCTTGCCCGGCAGGCAGGAGGAAATATCTCCGTGCTGGGACCCGCGGAAGCTCCCCTGTCCAGGGTCAAGGGCCGTTACCGGTGGCACATGCTCCTCAAGGGAAACGACATAAAAGCCCTGCACGCCCTGGCCGGCAGCATACTGACAAACACCAGGGAAACAGGCCTGCGTATCAGGGTCGATGTGGACCCTGTGAACTTTATGTAATGCGTGACATTCCGCATAACTTTGTTTGCATACACATAATTCTCATGATAAGGATTTTCGGCCTATTGAGAAACACTGCGGTTTAAAGGTGCTGTCATCAAATGAAAAAAGGCACAACATGCAGGCGACCCAAAAAACCGCGCGGGGTTTTTGCATTTTTATATTCTTTTACAGCCTCAAATGATTCGGCAATTACCAATTTCTTGAATTGGACAGCGAGCGCATTCCCCGTAACTTGTTGCGGAGAGCTTCAATTGCTTTTCGATCGCCTGATTTTAGCATTTGGCCTTCATAATGTAGATTCTTGCCTAAACCTGCCATCCATTCCTGAGCAAAGTTTACCACTTTTCAGGTCATTTCAGGAATGCAAAAAATAAAGTTTAATCATCCTTTTCCCTTCAAGATTAGATAATGTCTCCTCTGAAACAATATGAGAAAAAGGGGTCAAGTCTCTGTTTGACTTATGTTGACTGTTTTAATAAGTAATGCCCATAAACAGGCCATTAAGAGTAGAATATGAGGGCGCCTGGTATCATGTAATGAACCGTGGGCGGCGATCTGATCGGATTTTTGAAGTTTGAAATGATTACCAGATGTTCCTTGATCTGCTCAAGGAGGCTGCCGAATTATGGGATGTCAGGATAAGCGCTTATTGCCTGATGTCCAATCACTACCATTTGCTTATACATACCCCTAAAGAAAACCTGTCGCGATACATGCGCCATATCAATGGTGTATATACGCAACGTTTCAACCGAGTCCACGGCTATGATGGCCCGTTATTTCGTGGACGGTTTAAGTCGATTCTGGTGGATGGAGACAGCTATCTGCTACAGTTGGTTCGTTATATACACAGAAACCCATTAAAGGCGGGCATTGTGGATCATCCGGAGGCATACCCCTGGAGCAGCCATAACGGCTATTTATCGTCAGCCAGGGGATGGGACTGGCTTCACAAAGATTTTATTCTTTCCATATTGTCCACACAGGAGAGGGGTGGTTACAGTTCCGTCAGCAACGTTCTGGAAACTATGGGAAAGCTGTTTCAAAAGAATCAGGATTTGCACAAGCGATATGAGAGAATAAAGAACTCCGTGATGATAGGTCAAACGGAGACCTGACCCCTTCTTATATCTCCCATTCGTGAAGGGATGTAATTATGTGCCTTGCTTTGACGATTGGCATGATGCTGCACTCCGATGGCTAACGTTTTTCATGAGCAGCGGCCCATATTTTTGATGTTTGCAGTATCGTAACTTCCGTCTGCTCAATGTAATTGTTATTCAGAATTATTACCCAGACATGCGTTCCTGTTTGCATCGCAGGCTTTCTTCTGACTGGGTGTGGATGGATAATTTCTGCAAATGTCAGGCCTTGCTTCATACACATCACAAAAATAATTACCATTATTTGTATTTAAGAAATAACAATCTCCGTTTTTTTTAAATTTTAGAAAATATTCCTCAACTCCTTTGCCTTTGGCGTTTGTAAAAACATCAAAACGCAATCCTGTAAATTCTTCTAACGCTTCGATTTCAATTTGAGATAATTCTATAAAAGGATAATGTTTACAACACTCACCACAGTTTTTACATATCTCACCTGATATAGTAACCTCCATAACTTAATAAATCCTCTATATATAATATATGTTTTGGCAACGTTGTCTGGCGCTATGACGCGCTCCCTCTTCGTAGAGATCTCCTTGCCGGATAACAGTGTTAATAGATGAAATATTTTACATGATATTAGCCTTATAGCACGGATTTAATTCCATCTATTTTTACATTAAGAGCACATAAGCGGAAAAACATCCACTGATTTTTCCGCTTTGTTAAAATGTTTCTGATTGTCACTAAAAACAGGCAACAAACAAAAGCCCTATCTCTCGTTTTGAGAAACAGGGCTTTAGATGATCAGATCATAGCCAACCTCGCATTTATAGCCGCACAAAATCACGTATAATACATTCAAGATCAACACTTTAAACCGCTGAATCACTAACTCCATTATGATATCTTGTCAAGAAATATTTCGTTGAGACTTTCAAGGGGTAATAATGTATTTGACTACGGAAACAGGGATGGAAACAATGAAACAAATCGCCTCTCTGATACCTTCTGGTAACAAAATTGTGTTTGATTATTTAATCCCACCTTCTTCGCAAGACTTATTTCGGCAATTGGTTTTACGTTTATTGGCTTATAGGCTGGAAGTTGTCGGGAAATCTTGGTAAAGTTTCTTTGATCCAAACTTACTTATAATGGATCTACAGACTCTCGGCTTCAAACAAGCTGAGGATATCGGGCCTAAAGACATTAATAGGCTATTTAGCGATCGAGCAGATAAACTTATGTTTGACAGCTTTGTACATTTGATGAAAGTACAGCTTTTAAAAGATGTCCGGCAAATCAACTCACTGGATTTTAACTCCGCTACGCTCCATTTGCAGCGTTAACTGACATGCGACAATATCAGAAAAGTTGAAACGGAAACACAGAGCCAGCTATGATGAAATTCGCCAAGGAATTTTTTTGTGACTTATGAAAAATTTATCTGTAGCATTGCTTGTTATTCTAATTATTTCGGGATGTTCCGCGTGGGATGCTGCCCGCCTGGCCAGAATAGCGGCTACCGGGGATATCGCGTCTGCTCAGCGAATGGCTGTAGAGAAAGCAACCAGGTATGCCGCGAACCCGAAGTCGCTGGATCGGGATATAAAGCGTTTTCAGAAAGATTTTGCGAAACTTATTGAAACATTCAGAAAAACTGTCGGAGGTGTCTGGGGGAAAGAAGAAATAAAAGAACCGGGACCCAGGGAGTATGTCAAATACACCCAGAACTACCTTTCCCGCGCCTCGGTTGATTTTGACAGGGGAATAATCACTGTTGAAACGCTGGACCGGAAAGATCCATTAAAAAGCTTGAAAAATGCCATCATTACAACCCTGCTTACTCCGGATGATCCCAGAGCCGTGGATATTTATTCTTCCAGAACTGTGAAACTGGGTAAAATGCCTTTTCTCTATGGTGAAGTAAATGACCAGGAGGGCAAAAATATTCGATGGTCCTGGAGGGCAGGATATTTTGCCGATTATCTTATTAAAAACAGGCTTCAGACTAAGGCAATTAAAACTGGGGATAAGATTAAAAAGGTATCTCGTGTGGTTATCCCGATGGTAAAAGATCACGGTGAAATCCGGGCCTTGAAGTACAAGCCGCTCGTTGAACGCTTTGCAAAGGACCTTTCCATCAGCAGAAATCTTGTATATGCTATTATTAAGACCGAAAGTGATTTCAATCCATACGCGGTGAGTAATGCTCCGGCCTTTGGACTCATGCAGATCGTTCCTACAACTGCCGGGCAAGATGTTCACATGTTTTTGAATAAGGTTGATGGCCTGCCTTCCAGAGAGTTTCTCTTTAATCCCGGGAACAACATTCAATATGGCACTGCTTACCTTCATATCCTGCATTACAAATACCTGAGCGATATTCGAGATCCCGTATCCAGGGAATATTGTGTAATTGCTGCCTATAACACCGGTGCCGGCAATGTCCTGCGCACCTTTGACCCCGACAGAGACCACGCGCCGCAATGCATAAACAAGCTCGACCCGCTTCAGGTGCTCAAGATTCTTCAAACAAGATTGTCCCACGATGAGGCAAGAAAATATCTTGCGAAAGTAATGGATGCCAAGAAAAAATTTGTAAATTTTTAGCTCCTGAAATTTCTTGATAAGTATTGTATTTTGAGACTTCGAGGTAGTTTGAATGTGTTCTGCGGGCCACAAAGATTCCATGCTACGCTTTTTAAAGTATGACTGCCGCTCTTTCCCCAGACTTTTTTACCATCTTGCCATGCAGGTCCGTTGATTTTCACAAAAAAGTTGACAGTATCAGACAAAGGCAATAATGTGATTTCATTCTCGGGAATGACAGAGAATGGGAGGCAATCTTCTTCTCAGTGGATCATAGAACGAGAAGCTAAAATATTTGAGGAGGGAAGTTACATGCAACACGATAGTGACGCGGTGATTGTAAGTGCGTGCAGAACTCCACTTGGGACGTTTCAGGGCGGGTTGAGTAAAATTCCGGCTACAGAGCTTGGCGCAGTTGTCATTAAAGAAGCGGTAAAAAGGGCGGGCCTTCAGCGGGAAGATATTGACGAGATCATTATGGGCATGGTTCTCCCCTGCGGATACGGGCAAAACCCGGCGAGACAGGCCTCCATCAAGGCGGGTATCCCCGTCGAAAAAAGTGCGATCACCGTCAATAAAGTGTGCGGCTCCGGTCTTATGGCGGTAATGCTGGCGGCACAGTATATCCAGACAGGTTTTGCGGACCTTGTGGTGGCCGGTGGTATGGAAAACATGAGCGCGGCGCCGCATTATCTCCCCAATTCGCGCCTCGGGATTCGAATGGGGACAGGCAGCCTTATTGACCATATGGTTCACGACGGGCTCTGGGATGTCGTTAATGATTTTCACATGGGTTTAACCAACGACATTATTTCAGCAGAATGGAAGATCAGCAGGGAAGATCAGGACGCATTTGCCTGTGATTCCTACAGACGGGCAACTGAAGCAATCGAAAAGGGATTGTTTGTCGATGAAATCGTGCCTGTCACACATCAGGACAGACGAAAGGGGATCATTACTGTCGATACCGATGAAGGCCCCAGGGTTACCAGTATGGAACTCCTTTCTAAAATGAAACCTGCCTTCGGGAAAGAGGGATATGCGACTGCCGGGAATTCTTCTATCATCAGTGATGGGGCATCGGCCCTCGTGGTCACATCCCGCAAAACAGCACAGGAACGAGGTCTTCCTGTTCTCGCGAAAATTTATGCATATGGGGCGGCTGGAATCAAGCTTGAACATGTCCTTATGGCTCCCATCCGTTCTATTCCGAAAACACTCAAGAAGGCAGGCCTTCAAACAACCGATATTGATTTGCACGAAATCAACGAGGCCTTTGCGGGATCAACGGTTGCCGTCATGAGAGAGCTCGGTATCAACCACGAAAAAGTAAATGTCAACGGTGGTGCGATTGCACTTGGTCATCCGATTGGCGCATCAGGCGCCCGGGTTCTGACAACGCTCATACATGAGATGAAGCGCCAAAACCTTGAGATGGGACAGGCTTCTCTCTGTCTGGGTGGCGGCGAGGCAGTCACCATGATTATAGAAATGGAGTAATATCATGCCCAAAAAAGACAAGAAATGGAAATCCTTTGGTCAAAGGATACAGGCCTTGCGGGAAAACCAGGGATTAAGCTTGGAGGAACTGGCTCATGAAACAGGCTATCCTCCTGATATCTTGGAAGAAATAGAAAATGACAATGCTGTCCCCCCCGTATCACTGGTAATACAGCTCAGTCATATTTTCAAGATAGATGTTGACCAGCTTGAGAGTGTGGAAGAAAAAAAGGCCTCCCGGCTGCGGGTCAAAAGTCACAAAAAGAGGGTGGATTCCTACTCGTACAATCCCCTGTCCCGTACTGGTTCAGATAAGCACCTGAGGGCATATCTTGTGACGATTGATCCTGAAACACAGCATAAGGGTGTTGAGTACCACCACGAAGGTGAAGAATTCGTCTATGTTTTAAAGGGCGGCCTTACAATCCAAATCGGGGATAACGTGACAAAGCTGAAAAAGGCTGGATATATTCATTTCAATTCCGCCCTCCATCATAAATTGAGCAACCCCACAAAGGAGGCCACCGAGCTTCTGGTCATAGTTTATATTCCATAGGAGGAATGCACTTTGTTTCAATTGACAAGTGAACAGGAAATGGTCAGGCTGATGGCCAGAGATTTTGCGAAAAAAGAGCTCGAGCCCTATGCCTGCGAACGCGACAAGAATGAAACATTCCCCTCGGAAGTAATCAGGAAAATGGGTGAACTCGGCCTTATGGGTATGATGGTTCCTCCAGAATACGGAGGGTCGGGCGCGGGCACTGTAAGTTATTCGCTCGCACTCCAGGAGATCGCTTATGCCTGCGCTTCCACAGCCGTCACCATGTCCGTCGCAAACCTGTCCACTGAACCGCTCCTTCGCTTCGGGAGCAAGGAGCAGCAGAACAAATACCTGCTACCGCTTGCCGCCGGTGAAAAACTCGGGGCCTTCGCTATTACGGAATCTGAGGCCGGTTCCGATCCAACCAGCATGAAAACCCGCGCCGTGGAAAAAGATGATCACTATCTGATCAACGGGAGAAAGCTCTTCATCACTAACGGCAGCTATGCCGATATTATTAACCTGATCGTCTGTACCGACCCTCAAAAGGGTACTCGTGGTCTGTCAGCCTTTATTATCGAAAAAGGGATGCCGGGCTTTTCCATCGGGAAAAGAGAAAAGAAAATGGGCCTTCACGCATCAGACACAGTTGAACTTGTCTTTGATGATTGCAGGGTCCCAAAAGAAAATTTGCTGGGGAAGAAAGGCCAGGGCTTCAAGGTTGCCATGATTGCCCTGGACAGCGGCCGAATCGGCATCGCGTCACAGTCTCTCGGTATCGCTCGTGCATGCCTCGACGAGGCTGTCACTTATTCTCAGGAACGCGTGCAATTCGGCAAAGCTATCAGCTCCCTTCAGGCTATTCAGTGGATGATTGCCGATATGGCTACGCAGATTGAAGCGGCATACTGGCTCGTCCTGTCGGCAGCCAACAGGAAAGACCTCGGAGAGTCCTTCACAAGAGAGGCCTCCATGGCAAAGCTCTTCGCGTCTGAACTGGCAAACAGGGCCGCGTACAAATCCCTCCAGATTCACGGCGGTAACGGCTATATCTCTGAATATAAAATTGAGCGACTCTACCGTGACGCACGAGTCACAACTATTTACGAGGGAACTTCGGAGGTTCAACGTATTGTCATCGCCAGGGAAACCTTAGGAAAATAATACCCGGCAGATGAAGGACAATGCCGGGATTTTCTCATTTTTGAAAGTAACGAGCAGAAATCACCATTAAATGTAATCCATTATGGCTGTATCCCAATAGAAAGGAAGGGGAAGCGTGTATTTCAATAACAAGGTGCTTGAACAGTCCCCTGAACTGAAGAAGAAGTGGGAAGATGAGGTCAAAAAGGCCGTGGCCAAACATACTGATCAGAAAGAACGCTGGTCTACGGTATCTGACCTGGAAATCAAAAGAATATATGGTCCCGAAGACATTAAAGAGATGGATTTCGAACGAGATATCGGATATCCGGGGCAGTTTCCGTATCTGCGGGGCAACCAGGTAACGGGGTACCGTGGGCAGTATTGGACCTTCAGGATGTTTGCAGGCATGGGGAGTGCCAAAGACACCAACCAGCGCTGGCATCTGCTCCTGAAACAGGGGCAGACGGGTCTCAGCACGGCCTTTGATTTTCCCACACTTATGGGATACGACACAGATGACCCCAAAGCTCGTGGAGAATGTGGAAAATGCGGCGTTGCTATCGATACCCTCGAGGATTTTCTGCAACTCGTTGACGGAATTCCGCTGGATAAGATCACCACTTCAATGACCATAAACCCGCCCGCTTCGGTTCTCTGGGCCATGTACTGTGCCGCGGCTGACATTCAGGGAGTTCCTCTTACAAAAATAGGCGGCACGATTCAGAACGATATGCTGAAGGAATTTATCGCCCAGAAGACCTTTATGTGCCCCCCAGGGCCGTCGGTTAAGCTGGTCAGCGACACCGTTGAATTCGGCACAAAATACGTTCCCAGGTGGAATACCATCAGTATCAGCGGATATCATATCAGAGAAGCAGGCTCCACCGCTGTTCAGGAACTTGCCTTCACGTTGAGGGACGGCATCGAATATGTGGATGATGTGATCAAACGAAAAGGACTTGACGTGGACTCTTTTGCGCCGAGACTCTCCTTTTTCTTCAACTCCCATATCGATTTCTTCGAAGAAATCTGTAAGATGAGGGCCGCTCGAAGGATCTGGTCTACCGTTATGCGCGACCGGTTTAAGGCAAAGGATCCCCGTTCATGGTGGATGCGTTTTCATACCCAGACAGCGGGATGTTCTCTTACGGCGCAACAACCGTACAACAATGTCGTCCGAACGGCCGTTGAGGCCCTTGCCGCCGTATTGGGCGGAACCCAGTCGCTGCATACAAACTCGCTTGATGAGGTCTGGTGCCTTCCCACCGAACACGCCGTAGAGATCGCCCTGAGAACACAGCAGATAATAGCCGAGGAGACCGGCGCGGCGAACACGATAGACCCCCTGGCGGGCTCGTATTTCATTGAGTCTCTGACCAATGAAATGGAGGAAAAGGCCTGGGAATATATAAAAAAGATCGATGAAATGGGGGGCATGGTAGCCGCCATCGAAAGGGGCTTCCCGCAGATGGAGATCGCCGATGCCGCTTACAAATATCAGAGGCAGCTGGATTCGGGCGAAAGGGTGATGGTGGGTGTTAATAAGTACGCGACAAAAGAAGCGGATGAAATACCCGTCCTCGATATAGATGACCGTGTCGAGAAGGAACAGATGGAACGTCTGAACGCGGTCAGGAGAAGGCGTGACGGCAAAGCCGTCAAGAGGAGTCTCGGTGATATAAGAAACGCGTGTAAAACGGGCGAAAATGTTATGCCCCATTGCATTGAGGCGGTTAAGAATCTTGCCAGCCTTCAGGAGATATGTGACGTATATCGTGAGGTATACGGTGAATACCAGGATCCGGCAATGTATTAGTGGTCATCCATTTCGGATGAACACCTGTCGGTCAAATAACACAGAGGAGGAGAACGGTAGATGGGGGAACGAAAACTTCGCATTATGGTTGCCAAACCGGGACTCGACGGACATGACCGTGGGGCCAGGGTGCTTGCCAGGTGTTTTCGCGACGCCGGGTTCGAAGTGATTTATACCGGTTGCCATCAGGCCCCGGAGCAGATTGCGGCTTCTGCCATACAGGAAGATGTGGATGTCGTAGGTCTCAGTTGCCTGTCAGGCGCCCATCGATACCTCTTCCCCCGGGTGGTGGAACTGCTGAAAGAGCAGGATGCCAGTGACATTATGGTGATAGGAGGCGGCGTAATCCCGAAACAGGACTTCCAAATGCTTTACGACGCGGGAATCAGGGAGATATTCACACCGGGGGCATCTCTCGACTCCATAGTTGAGTGGATAAAAAATAATGTGAAGCTGACTTGATAAAAACCGGGACCGATATGAAAAAGGCCGAGAAAATAAGAAAAGGGGATGTTCGTACTGCCACGCGCCTGATCCGGAATATCGAAAATAATATTCCCGAGGCGAGATCGACGATAAGAAACCTCTTCCCCTTTACCGGAAAAGCGCGTGTCATCGGTTTAACCGGGGCTCCCGGTACCGGTAAAAGCACACTGATCGACTCATTGATCGCCTGTTATAGAAAAAAAGATAAAAAAATTGGAGCACTTCTTGTTGATCCCACCAGTCCCTTTACGGGAGGAGCGATACTCGGAGACAGGATACGACTTCAGCGTCACGCGGAAGATTCCGATGTCTTTGTCAGAAGCCTTGCAACACGCTGTGCCCTTGGCGGGCTTTCAAAGGCGGCAGGTGACGCCGTTCATGTGATGGACGCGATGGGAAAAGAGGTCATATTCGTTGAAACGGTCGGGACGGGGCAGCAGGAAGTAGAGATCATGAATCATGTGCATACTGTCATCGTCGTCATTGTCCCGGGAATGGGAGATAGTATCCAGGCGATAAAGGCAGGGATACTCGAAGTGGCCGATGTTTTCGTTATCAACAAGGCCCAACGTGATGGAGCCGATAAGTTATACCAGGAACTGATGTCTATGCTCAATATGGTGGATTCATTTCCCGGCGGATGGCGTCCCCCTGTAATCAGAGTCGGCAGCTTGTTCGAGAAAGATATATTTGAAAAAAATATTGCAGAATTGGCTGAAAGTATTGATGCGCATTACCGGAATCTCGTGGAAAACGATCTTCTCGGTGACCGAGTCCGTCGTAAGGTCACAGCCGAATTGAATGAAGCTCTTCAGTTCTCCATACTTGCGCCCATACTGGAACAACTGATTGCTGAAGGCGAATTCGATACGCTGGTGGATAAATTGTTGAAGAAAGAGACCGATCCGTATACCTGCGCCGAGGAAGTAGCGAAAAAATATTTGAGGAAGCAGCCATTGAAAGGTGTAACGGGATGAGCGACGACATCGACAAAGTGACGAAAAGACATGACAGCGGCCTTGTAATGGTCCTGACAGGAGATGGAAAGGGGAAAACCACATCGGCGTTAGGGCAGGCGCTCCGGGCAGTTGGCCACGGTTTCAAGGTTTATATGATCCAGTTTATGAAGGGGAGAAAATATGGCGAGGTGATTGCCGCGGAAAAGCATCTTCCCGATTTGATCGTTGAGCAATTCGGTCTCGACAGTTTTGTCATGAGGAATAATCCCGCGCCCGTGGATATCGAACTGGCACAGGAAGGGTTGAAACGTGCGCAGGAAATAATTGCGTCCAGCGCGTATGACATGGTAATACTCGATGAAATCAACGTAGCCATCGATTTCAAGCTGATATCACTGGACGAAGTGTTGAATCTTATTAAGAATAAACCCCTTGAGCTAAACCTGATACTCACCGGAAGGTATGCCCCGCCTGAGATTGTCGAGATAGCCGATATGGTAAGCGAAGTAAAAGAGATAAAACATCACTATGCCTCCGGTATCAAAGATCAGGCGGGCATTGAGTTTTAGAACCTTCTGATCACCTTTCACAACATGCTTTCACACATATTCTCGATCTTGATCTTATACAGGTACATCAACAATAATATCCTCAAGCAGACGCTTCGGCACATGATGAACACTGCTGTCGTCTCTCCAGTAGGTTGTGTCGCCTGAAGAACCGACTGCGTCTATTACAACTTCTTCCTTCGGCCTGCCCAGCGCCACGACAAGCACAATTTCGAAGCTGTCCGGAATTGCAAGCTTTTCTCGAAGCTGTTCACGTTTCACCGAGGCTATCATACACCCTCCCAGCCCTTTCTCTACCGCTCCAAGAAGTATGCTCTGGGCCGTTATTCCAACATCAAATTTTACGTAGGGATTACTCAGCCCTTTGTCCTCCAGTATGATTACATAAGCTGATGGTCTTTCTCCCTCAGAAGGCCCCGGCCAATTTTTCAGGGAAGCAGCCCAGGCAAGGGCTGAAAACACAATTGCATTCCTGTCAGGGTCACAGAACAGCATATATTTCAGCGGCTGTCTATTGGCCACCGACGCGCTCAGTCTGGCAAGATCGACCAGATCCTTCAGGGTATCAATTCCTACAGGAAAATCCTGGTGGAATCGACGATAACTTCTGTTTTTTATTATCAAATCTCTTATCATTTTTCGTTCCTCTCATAGGAGCTCTCCGGCCGTCATCCGGGCAAATCTTTAGAAAACAAAGGAGATTAAAACATAAACCTTTTAATGTCAAGAGGGTTTATTCTTGGGGATTCACCTCATTGTTCTTGTCCTTCCCGTGAATCTCGCCATTGCGAGTATCCTTCTCCGATCGAGAAACAGAAATTCAGAAAACGGCAGACATGTTTTCCTCTTATTCTCAAATATTATTTGACTAACTATCGTTATCGTGGCAGGCTGAATTTTTCATATGAGCATCAAACACGGGGAGATAACTACACACACGATGATCTGGGAGCTTTTAATAAATAAGACCGGAATCATTATTATTGCCAATTTTAATCCCTGTTATCCCGAAAAGAACATGCCATGAAAACAGCAACAAAAGCCGCTCTTCTGTCAGGGCTTGTATTCCCCGGAACAGGACAGATGTACCTGAAACGATCCCGGCGGGGTCTTACCATAATGGTTTTCGTCCTTTCAGGAATTGTGGCCATTGTCTGGATGGCTACCATCAGAGCACTCGAAATCCTCGTGCGGATACAGAATCAGCTCGATCAGATTGATATGGAAACCATAACGAATCTGGCCCTCGCCTCATCTGCAGATCATTCATCAGTTTATTACAAACCCATTCTGCTGTTTATTGCCTGTTGCTGGATCTTTTCTATAATAGACGCCTATAGAACAGGAAAAGAAAAAGAACTTTCAGAAAAAGCATAAAGCGTTGAGGTGTTCATCCCATGCCAGAGATTGAAAAATATTCCTATAAAATAGTAAAAAAGATACGTATCCGGATCCCTGATATTCCCGGCGCACTGGGCATAATTGCAACGGAGCTTGGAAAGAATGGCGTTGTCCTGGGTGATATTACAAAGGTACACCTTACGTCTCAGTATATTACTCGTGACGTTATTATATTTTTCGACGATGAAAAACAGTTTTCAGACACGATTTTCCACCTGGAACACCTGAAAGGATATAAAATAATCTCCATCGATGACGAGGTTATGCATATACACCGCGCTGGAAAGATAGCCATAACGCCGACGGTAAAAGTGGACACGCTGAGTGATCTGAGAATGATTTATACTCCGGGAGTGGCTCAGGTGTGCCACTACATCATTGGACATCCTGAAGCGGCCCGGGACTATACCTCCATCGGTAATTCCGTTTGCATCGCCACGAACGGTTCCGCCGTGCTGGGTCTCGGCGACATCGGCGTCCTTGCAGGAATGCCCGTTATGGAGGGTAAATCGGTCATCCTGAACAAAATGGCGGGCGTCAGTTGCATCCCTCTTCTTATAGATAGCGACAACGCGGACACGATCGTCGACACGCTTGAAGCAATATCAAAAACTTTCAGCGTTATCATGATTGAGGATATAAAGGCGCCTCTCTGTTTCGAGGTGGAAGAGAAATTACAGGGAAGAGTGAATATTCCCGTCTTCCACGATGACCAGCACGGGACAGCGACTGTTATCCTGGCCGCACTGCTGAAGGCGCTGCAGCTTGTAGCCAAACAAAGGAAAAAGGTGAAAATCGTCATCAGCGGCGCAGGCGCGGCCGGAATGGCTACAGGGAGAATGCTCCTGGAATACGGTTTCAGACATATAACCATCTGCGACCGAGAAGGAGCCATCTACAGGGGTAGACCGGGGCATATGAACACGTACAAGAATTTAATTGCTGAAATTACCAATATAACCGGTGAAAAAGGCCCCTTAAAAGAAGTCATGAAAGGAAAGGATGTCTTTATCGGTGTCTCATCAGCAGATCTGGTCTCAAAAGATATGGTGCGCAGCATGAATAATGCCTCCATTATCTTCGCGTTGGCCAATCCTTTTCCCGAAATACACCTCGGAGACGCATTGGAAGCGGGGGCAGTGATAGCGCTGGACGGCAGGACGGTAAACAATTCTCTGGTCTTTCCAGGCATTATCCGCGGCACGCTTAACGCCAGAGCTTCAAGGATCACATATCCCATGAAATTCAGCGCTGCTGAAACCCTTGCATCTC
>Ga0307990_1000839_pt1 | contig 26633 bp, 24 predicted proteins | sample EllFjometagen129_FD_203168 | JGI IMG/M metagenome (GOLD analysis project Ga0307990, IMG submission 203168) | Marine microbial communities from Ellis Fjord, Antarctic Ocean - #129 | ecosystem: Environmental > Aquatic > Marine > Unclassified | place: Southern Ocean | collected 2014-10-08
ATAAGGTACTTCACAAATTCAGCTTTTTCAATCAGCCAAATTTGACCAATTCTTTTTGTCTTGATATATCCATTCCTCAATAATCTGCGGATATATTGGTCACTATACCCACTGATTTTTGTAGCAGCCTTTACAGATATATAGTTTCCAATAAGCTCAGTATCTGCGCTTTGAACAGAAAAACCCATCCCTACCTCACTTGAGGACTTCTGAGAGCTTTTCTACCTCGCTTTTATGCTCAAATATGAGCATAGCTAGGAATTGCTCTACTGCCTCACTATGAGGTTCGAGTTGGGTCCAGTACAGTGGGCGGTATTGGACTCGAATCATCTTTACGCTATCTGATTACGGACCCTCTGCTAGGTCCCAGAGTAAGACCCGACCATCAAAAGTCCCAGCTGCCAGTTTTCTCCGTCTTCCGTCTCTTTTCCCCCTATTCCATCTCATCTTATTCCATCTTTAGAGCATTTGTAGCTATAAATGTGTCGGTGAACTTATCTAAAAGATCTCCACCTTTATCTTCATAAAATCCAGCTAACAGGAATCCGGCATCCAGCTGCCCCCGGATCTGGTCTGTAAGGGAATGACCAAATTCAAAAACTGATTTTTCCTTAATATACTTCTGTTTCTGTTTGGGTGTTAACGATTCGAGATCAGAATAAGGTATGCTGTGAATCAGTTCATAACGATTTGATTTTTCTGCTTTTTTCCAATCGAACATATACATGATCGGATTGCAAAAACCAGAGAGAATTCTCCCATTTACCTTGAGCACCCGATAACTTTCTTTCCAGACAGGCAAGATATCATCGATAAAACAATTGGAAACTGGATGAATAATCAGATCAAAGGTTTGATCCACAAAGCAGCTCAGGTCCTGCATGTTTCCCTGAATAGTTTTGATATCCAGACCATATTCTTCCGCTGCTTCAGTATCTCTTTTTAACTGCTGATCAGAATTATCAAATACGGTTACATTGGCGCCAGCGGCAGCCAGGATTGGGCCTTGCTGTCCGCCTCCGGAAGCCAGGCATAGAATATCTTTCCCCACGATGTCCCCTAACCAATCTTGTGGTACGGGGATGAAAGGCGTCAATACGATTTGATACTTCCCGTTTTTAGCTTTTTCGATATCTTTCATTGTCGCAGGGATAGTCCAGACATTACCTTTCTTTACTTCTTCGTTCCAGGCCGCTCGATTATGCTCAAGTAAATTGGTCACGATTGCTCTCCATGAAGTAACTTCTGTTAGGGATCACATCCAGCGATCAGGTTCAGTCAAAATTGATGGTATTCAAAAATTCAACTCTTTTCCTTTCGATATTTTCCATATCCTCACCCACCCACATAAAATGTCCTCCGTGGGTCTCGATCAACTCATAATTATCCAGATTATTGGTGAGGTATTCAGCATTCAACCACTTAACGTCATTATCATCCCTACTGTAAAACAAGAGTGATTTTACGGCAATATTCTCAACAGGAATTCTTTCGATAGCGGTCATGAGAGTAATATCATGGTCCAATCCTGCTTTTCGAATGCTCATCGGACCGGTAACTCTCATGAGATTCAATACCCAATCCCTTCTCGCAGGATCTTTTGCGGCGAGATTAGTAAATTTATCGATCCCGTCTTTATCGAGCAATGTTTCAAGACGTAGTATGCTTTTGAAAGTCAGCTTGAAAGCCCATTTAACCATAATGATGGATAACCAGCTTAAAAGATCTTGAATTCCTTCATTCAAGTATAGTTTCATCCAAAATGAGTCTTCTGCGTTATCGGGTATATCATAGATCGTACTGATTCCCGCTTCCATGATCAGGGCTTGCGTCCTCTCGGGGTATTTATTGGCCAGGTATAGAGCCAGTGGGCCGCCGGCAGAAACTCCGATCGGAACGACTTTCTTGATATTCAATTTGTCCAATAATTCGATATATTGGTCGGCCTGCTGTTCATAGGATAGAGCCTGGAATGGTGTCTGGAGGTATCCGGGCCTTGATACTGTCAGTATAGAATATCCTTCTTCAACCAGATACTTGATAAAGTAAACCTGATCTATTCCACCCGGTCCTCCATGCATAAAAAACAGGACCGGCCCATCTCCGATCAGCCTGTAATGGATCTTTCCGGATGGAAGATCCATAATTTCTCCCTCATCCATTACCTTTGAGGCAGTTTCTTTCCAAATAATAAATCCGATCCGAATGGCGATAAAGGCCACTATTGCGCCTATTGAAATTATGATTGTTATAAACATCGGTTGTTGACTCCGCTTTTACCCCTTTTAATCTCTCTTCTTTATCCGGATGTGCCGCGGCCGGTGCCGGTGCGGTAATCAAATTCTGATCCAAAGATGCTGTGGGGTATGAAATAGACAAGTAATGTTACGATACCTGCCAGATACACCGATCGTCGGTCGCGCCGATCACCCCGGTTGAGGTACAGGGCCAGGATCCAGAATACTAATTCAATCACTACTTTATTATCTGTCCAATCAATACCAAATGGTATGCCGGACCACAAGACACCAAACGCGTACCATTGCACCAACGGGCCGAGGATGAACCCGCCGATCAGCAGGGAAATAAGTGTAGCCCAGAGGAGAGACTTGAAATTGCCATCAATCAAGGCCTCGAAGGTAGTTCGGATCGCAATGGTCATTGAGGCGAACATAGCAAAAATATGGAAAATGAGCACAGCTGTGGGGACCTCTGCCTTGTAGCGGGCGTAGATTGGTAGATTATCCGTCACCGATATTGGGCTATTATCTCCATCATCGATGTAAACCAGGTATTCGTACTTACCAGCCCGTTCTTGCAAGCTGGGCAGTTCTGCGCCTATCCCTTGAACCGACTCAGCCCGGCCTCGCCGAGAGAATTCAAAAGCCCCTGGCTCCATTGTGATTATTTCCCACTCATCGTGGGATTTAAAACGTCGGTATTCTACATAACCGGTCACTCCTGATGGCACTGGGTCGAGCAGCATGATCTTCAGATCTGTGTTGATCGTCTCACTGCGCAGGAATTTGAAATGTACAGTACCCTGGGCTGTTTCAATATCACCCTCCAGCGGGTAGGTGGGTCCGGTTTTATCCTGATAGGTGAAACAAATCAGGGTGATTACCCCAGCCAAAAACCAGAGCAATACACTTGTGAGTTTAGGTTTGCGTTCAGTAAATGATTTTATGGCCGGCATTCTTATCTCCTCAATAAGTGCATAGTATATAACAGAAGCTCCTATTAGAAAAGCGAAAGAAGTAAATAGATTCAATTTCAGTATTTCTCTGGATTTACTGCATATTCAGACTACATACAATTTTAAGCTTACTGCGCCCCTGGCGCCGTGTCTTTTGTCTTGAGCGGACCCCAAGCACAGCTGAGGGGGCGGTTGAAAGATCGGGTGGGGCGGGGGTTTACTGGCGTTTTTAATTTTTCTAAGAAGGGTTCTTTTGGTATTTCCGGAATAAAATCGTTCCCATTACAGGAAGTATTAAGTTTATAGCCAGCCCAATAACGAAATAGATATTCAAGAAAAAGTTATCAATTAGTCCTTGCTCCATTATATAGAGAATAGACCATAAACCAATTGGAATATTGATGAACAAACTCACCAGTAAACCCGGGTTGTAGAGTTTTCTGGCCTTCAGAGCTAATGCAATATGGGCAAGACCAGCAAAAAAGGAAAAATATGGAAGCCATAACCCAAAACTGTAATTGAGGGTAGATAATAGCCCGAATACAGGCAAAGCGATCCAAATCAATATAACATTGACCCAGAAAATGAAGTTTTCGTCGAGAGGTTTATCTTCTGTCACCAGGTTGAAAATCTTTGTGTTGAAGAATTTCCCAAATCCACCGGGAAAAATATATTCTTCAGTTTGATGAAGCATGTAAAGTGGTGTTTGAAGAAGGAGTATGAATACGACAAAATCATACTTACGCACAAAAACAATCAGCATCACAAATAAATAAATGGAGAGTATCGCACCTACTTTAGCCCACTCTTTTTTCAACCACAGAAAATATTCTGATACGACCATTATTTGCTCCTCGTTTTCCTAGCTTTTTGTTTCCCTTGGACTAAAATAAGAGTTTTGTGATCAATCCAAATAGCCATCTCACGGATGAGCTTTGCGAATCATGCTTTTGGGCATCTGCCCAAGATAACATGATTATACTTGTGACGCCGCGTCACAATGGTTGGGCGGAGTGTGGGCTATACGCCTGCCTGACTTTATGAATTACATCAACCAATACGTCTAAACTGTCTCTCAGAGAGATGTAATAAAGAGATTGTCAGGAATCCACCTACCAGGATAGTTGCAAGTATGCCTATTAAGGGGAGAATAGAAAATTTATTTGTCACGAAATATATTGAGGTTGGAATTCCTATGCAAATAAAACTAAGAATCAAACCAACTAACCCAAAATCTGGTGGTCGTCCCTCCATGAGCAAGACAGAATCGCTTAGTCGAAGTATATCAAAAATAGCTGAGAAAGAGATGCCTGCAACAACGAATGGAACCGAAATTACTATGATTGGGTTGATAGATAATCCGAGGCTGCTGCTTATCCACATGGTAAACAATGTGAGAAATATAGTCACAGAGACTGGGGGAACTATATCATGAAGAATAATGCGTCTTGGAGTGAGTGGCAAAGAATGAAGTAGCCACCAGTTACCGAGATCCTTCCTAAATCTTGAGGTTGTTTTCTTGGATATATTCGCCGTCCAAAAAAAGATCAAAGGGAAGAGAAAAGATCCATTCTCAAGTAATACTCCAACAATAATCATGGAAATCATCAGAAAGAGAATAGCTAACCAGGACCAGATACGCGAGATTGTAAATGAACGTAGTGACTGGACAATGTTTTTCCATGTCAACATCCACGCACCGGATAGCGATGGGATCTTACTTGGAAGATGACTGGAGCCAAGTCGTTTATGGTCATTCATTTCATTAATTCGATCAAAATCACCTAGTCTGAAAGCAACCTGCTGGGCTCGAAAATGATGTGTCTCCTGTGCGGCACGGCTTAGATTTACTTTGTCTGAAATTTGCCAAAATACAGTCAGAACAATAATCATCAGTCCAATTGATAAAGAAAGACCAAGCCACCAAGAACCTTCAAGAAATGCTGAAAAGAGTGGAAATGACAGGAATTCAAGCCATGGTTGAAACGGAGTGAAAAAAGAAGGAGTCAAGATGCTGCCGATTGAAATTACGGAAAAGGAACCACCTATAATTAAAGCAAGGACACGAATCGATCGCATGAAAAAGATTCGCATGGATTCACCCCGTAAACGATACACTCCAATAATCCAAGCCACTGCATATAAGCCAAGATGTATTGGAATAATGATTCCTAGGGGTTTTAATGCTGCGATAGCTATGTGTCCAAAAGACAACATCCTTATTCCATAAGTTACATCAAGTTCAAGAAGAGCAAAACCAAAGATGGATGCAGCTAAAGATATGAATAATACTCTACTTAGCCATTCACTGAAAAACCAGGTCAATGTGATAAAGCGACGATCAGCGGGGGTTTGACAAAGAAGGTAGGCATCTTCCTTGGAGAATATGAGTGGGCTTCGAATGGTAGCCTTATAAATTAAATATAAGCACCACAATACAAATAAGAGCGTACCGATGCTAGGGACGAGACCGGCAAATGCAATACCCTGGTAAGCAAGAAAAGGGGATATTGTGTTTGCCAACAAATCGGATAGAAAAAACATGACTACCAGGATCCAAGCGCTCAAAAATATAATTATGTAGAGGAGATATATATTCGTTAATGCAGAACGATCACGCCTGTCATAGCCAACCAGAGTAAGCCAGTAGCCAAAGCTGGATATGACTTGTTTGGAACGAATAGTCAAGACAGCTTGTCTATCAGACGAGTTCAAAGTGACCCCTTTCCATATGGACCGTTTGACCACTTAATCTACTTGCTAATGAAAGATCGTGAGTGGTGATAATTATGGCCGTTCCTTCGGTGCTGAGTTTAGCAAGTTTCTCACAAAGTATCGTAGTGCCTGGAGGATCAAGCGTAGAGGTGGGTTCATCCATCAGTAGAACGCTAAATGGACGAATGAGGCAGAGGATGATACCCAACTTTAAACGCATACCTCTAGATAGAGTATGGGGATACATATCCTTGGCATCAGATAGATCAAATTCACTAAGTAAGATTTCGGCTTGTTTTTCAAAATTATGTTCAACGCTATGCGCGTGCGAAATAAAACGGATATGTTCCCAGGTTGTGAGTTCTTGGTAAAAACGCGGATAATCGGGTAGATAAGAAAGTCGTCTTTTCGCAGAGCACTCTTTTTGATACAGGTTAAATCCATCAATCAAGACCGAACCAGTCGAAGGAAGCAATAAGCCGCTGAGACACTTCAGTAAAGTAGTTTTCCCAACACCATTTGAGCCTGTTATTGTAACGGTCTCCCCCTTGTTCACCTGGAACGAGGTTTCTTGTAGAGCTTGGTACGAACCGTATTTATAGGAGATCTCTTGGACTTGCAATGGAGGGTTGTTCATGAGAAAAAACCTCGAAACTCTTAGTAATAATTATTGATAAATTCTTCATGTCTGGAATCGGTAGGCGATATAACGGATGAGCTCACCTGCAGGCGGGCTTTGTTTTTACTTTCCTGCATCCCTGACCACCCACCTTAACCGGCTGTTGGGTGGAGCGGGGGTTATAGAGGGTCCTAATTATTCAAGCGTAAAGAATTCCAAAGCAATCATTTTGATCTAATTGCTTTCCAGGTAATTAGGACGAGTTATCTTGTCTATGAAAATCAAAGCATCGTAATAATCATTCAGAGGTAAATCATGATCATTCAACAAGGGTTCAAAAGAAGAATCAAAATCTTGGTCCGGGGATGATAGGGCAACATATAGATAGGGTTCACCGTATGTATATAATAGATCATCAAGGGAAATTGAGATAGTTGGAGGTCTGTATCCAATTAATCCGATTGTATAGAGTTCATCACCAAAATAATCAGCGAGATAGGAGCCCATATTGTCAATGTCTCCAAAAGGGGACACCTCGGAAATGTGAATATTGTGAGCCCAAATGATTATCTTCTTATCGGGATAGAGTTCTTCGGCGAGAAACTCCACATTGATCGCCATAGACTGGTCTCGAACTTTAAAAGCTTCTCCCGTTTGAAAGGGATCATACAGATGCATCCCCTCAAGAAATTGAGCTCGGGACCAGGCAGCTTGTTCAGCGACCTGAACCATGCCAGGCGTAAGGGGGTTCAGTTGTTGAAGATCTACTTGATATAGATCTATATAAGTAGCTAGATCTTCGTAGATCCGGATCGGAGTCTGATCTCCAGCAGCAATATTGGCAAACTCTTCACTACTGTCAGCTGTTAAGATTGATTCCTCCAGTGTTCCTATCTCTGACGCATATTCCTCGTCCAGGTCTTTCAATAGCTCGTAATAAAAACCAAACATTTCTTCATGGCTTTCCTCTGAAGGCTGCGTGTCAAAACCGGCAAATATCAAAGGATTAGACGACGAGGAAGTCTCTTTTAGGTATTCAAATAGGGGAAGTACTTCTTCAGTGTGCCAAGTATGGAATATACTTTGTTCCATAGCCTCTATCGGGTCCAGGTCAGAGATGTTTCTATTGACTAGATAACAATCAAGCAAGCCACTTTCAAAGGCGATTACCTCGTACCCCAGTTCTTCATGGAGATATTTTATTAATCTTACTTTCATCAAAGAATGTTCAGCTGTTTTGTGGTCGTCCTCGCCAAGTTGAACGATCCTTTTCCCTTCAAGCAAAGGTTCTAGAAATTGGAGATCATTAAAATTTGTGGAATCTATTGATTGAATTATGACAGAATTCTTCTTGACCCAGGGCTCAAAGTTAAGGGGTGTCTCTTTTGGAGTATAGGGTAGCGGTGTTGAGTACTCAATCTCGGACGCCTGGGCCTGGGCAGTTCCAAGCGGGTCGAACTTATCAGGTGACGCGGTCGTTTTACTTGCTGAAGTTGAACAACCTGAAACAACTGCGACATTCAATAGAATGATCGAGATTGTTTTTGCCAGAGAGATGATAGAACCATCCGTAGACATAAATTCAGATTATCCCCATATCATATGTACCAAAACACCTACCAGGATTATTGGCAAACCATATAGAACAAAAATCAGTAAATGCCCCTGGTTAACAAATCGTTCTTTCCAATCCCTTAATACGTGTGTATTATCTAGATCTGGACTTACTGTTTTCGAAAACTGATAATTGTAATTTCCCGTAATTTTAATTGTGCCAATCATGATAAAAAGTCCAACCAGCATTACAGCTATCCCACCGATAAACAAAAAATTACTATAATTCAACACAGTGTGGTTACCACTTAACCACCAGAGCAAACTTATAATCGCAATAAGTCCAAATTCAATCAATATGAAGATGGCTGCTTTTTTTATCGGGGTTTTCTTAGTGTCCATTGAAACCTCCATAACAAAGGTTGTCAATCATACTGAATGATCACAATAATATACAAATATCAACGATCTATTGTGTTTTTAATATCTGTCTGAGTATATTTTACCCTCAATGAATTGCGAGTAAGCAGATCTGGGACAGCCACTCTCAATTTGTCAATAAACTACATAACGGACAAACTTTGCGAAGCACCTACCCATCGGGTAAAAGGGCGCCCGCAGCAGTGTTTTAGAAATCAGTAATCGGTATTCAGTGATCAGTCTTGTCGGTCGGTGGCGCAGCGACCTCCGTCCTCCCGTCTCTTTTCCCCGGTCGTTCGCGCAGCGAACTATACCGGCTGTCGGGTGGAGGGGGGGTATTCCGTCATGACTAATGCTTCTTCAAAACCTTCTTTTCCTAGACCTCCACTTACAATAATTTGTTGGAAATAGTTTTTAGAATAGAGATCAAATGCCTTGTCCAGCCTGGATTGGAGACGTGGAGAAGGTTCGCCCGATTCCATAACTTTATTACCAAAAACAATGGCAACATCTTCGGTTTCAATCTTATCTGAAAGGCCATCCTAGATGATCAAACCGGTGGCTAAAATATACAAACTAAGGAAAATTTGGGCGATTATCTTAACCATTTTCATGAGATTATTCATTGATGGTTATTGTACAAAACGTTAATTATCTTTCATTTGCGCGATAAAAACTTTTCTTTTTATCGTCACTGCCGGGAAAAGGCATAAATCTTTTCACACATTCTCCTTGAACTGGAAAAAACTCTCTCTCAGGATGATTGTAACATTATCTGCGCAGTCTCTCCCTTGGCTGCGCCCGGTGGGATGCCTTCGATGTAATCTACTCTTGCCTCCTCGATGGCGCTCAGAGTTCGCTCTGGGAACTGCCCTAACTGCTAAACTGGAGCATTTTATGCTACACTCATATCAGGACAAAAAAACACCCGCATACCCCAGGAAAAGCTATGTTATTCAAAGATTCCCTTTTCATTGGTATAGATCCTCCCTCCGGTGAAAAATCCCTCACCTATGCAGCGTTAGACAAGGATTTAAACCTGATTGCCCTGGGTAGGCAAGACCTGACCGGCGTAGTGGCCTTCGTTGGTGGGCAGAAAGCGGCCCATGTGGGCGTCAATGCACCGCGCAGGCTCAATCAGGGCTTGATGAAATTGGATTCGATCCGGGACGCGCTAAATCCGCGCCCTAACCCGGGACGCTATACTGCCTTCCGGGTGGCTGAATATGATCTGATCCAGAAAAATATCCGCATTCCAAAAACACCTGATAAAGTAAATCTTTGTTCAGGCTGGATGAAGAACGGTTTTTTACTGTACAAACGCCTTGAGGAGCTGGGTTTTAAAGATTTCCCGGCAGAGGATCATAAATATCAAATGCTAGAGGTCTACCCGCATGCGGCGTATTCAGCTTTGCTGAAAAAGATTCCCTTCTTGAAAAAGACACTGGAAGGTAGACTGCAGCGACAGCTGCTTTTGCATTCCCTTTCGGTGGATGTGCCGGACCCGATGAGACTCTTCGAGGAGATCACCCGCTATAAGATCATCCAGGGCCAGCTGCCTTTGGATGGCCTTTTCTCCGTGGAGGAGTTGGAGGCTTTGATTGCGGCGTACCTGGCCTGGAAGGCTGCTTTGGAACCTGAGGAAATTACTCTCGTGGGGGAACGAAATGAGGGTGAGATTGTTATACCTGTTAAGGAACTGAAGCAGAAATATAACTAAATCAATATTAATTAGATGGCAGGTCTGAGCTGAATATCAATTTGCCGCGAATAGACAATTGAGAGGATGAACTTATGAATAAGAGGAAGACCCTTTTTATCATCAACCCCAACGCGAATATGGGCAATGCCTGGCGCCAGGCCGCTGACCTGCGGCCGATCATGCAAGAATACGGCGGCGCTGATTGGGCGGGTTCGGTTTACCCCACCCATGCCATCGAGCTGGCCAAAAAAGCCGTCGAGGATGGCTATGAGCTGGTCATCGCCGGGGGAGGGGACGGCACTGTTCACGAAGTGGTGAATGCCATCATGACTATCCCTAAGGAAAAAAGGCCTGCGCTGGGTGTATTACCACTCGGTTCTGGTAATGACTTTTCCTATTCCGTAGGCATGGATCCCGATCCTGCCAAAGCTTTGCGCCAAATCTTTACCGGAACGGAAACCTTGGTGGATATTGGGAAAGTCGAGGATGATCTCGGACGAACAGAGTATTTTGATAACACGGTCGGAATTGGCTTTGACGCCATCGTCACCATCCATTCTCACAAAATGCCCTGGGTGAGAGGATTAACGATGTATGTCCTGGCTGTCCTGAAAACAATATTCCTAAATCACCGAGCACTTGGTGTGGATATCACCATGGATGGTGATAGAAAATTTCAGGAACAACTGATCATGTTCACCCTCTGCAATGGCGGTAGGGAAGGCGGAGGATTCCACCTCTACCCAGATGCGAAAATTGGCGACGGGGTTTTCAATTACATCACCGTTCCAAACGTCAGCCGAATGATGATGCTGCGTTTTATCCCGATGTTCATGAACGGCTCCCATCTGAATCATTCCCGGGTCAAATTTGGCGATTTTAAAGACATGGTGGTGGAATCTGATTCAGCCATGTTCATCCATATTGACGGCGAGGTCTTTTCAGGTTTCACCTCTAACTTGAGAAAGATTCAGGTGACTATGGAACATGAAGCCATTAGGGTTGTATCCTGATAAATTCGTATGACCGATTTGCGCCAAAGCCTAATCAAATCTGAATTCAGCTACTTAAAGATAGTGGCTGAGAAATGGGAGCTTCCCTTCGATGCTCCTGATGCTCGCCAGGGGTTGGATCTTCTGGCAGGAGCTCTCTTTAATTCCAATAAGCTGGTAGACCTGAAAAATATCCTCTCTGTTGAAGAGATTGAAGCCCTGGTTTGGCTTGACAATCGGAACGGCAGAGAAATTTGTGATCATTTTACCCGCCAGTTCGGAGAGATCCGGAAAGTGGGAGCAGGCAGATTGGACCGGGAACGACCGGACCTGGCCCCGATCTCTGCTGCGGAAGGGCTCTGGTACCGGGCTTTGATCGCCAGGGGTTTTTTTGAGTCCGATGCCGGGCTGCAGGAATACGTTTTTATCCCTGATGATATCCGTGATTTGGCTTTACCTCGCTTGAATCCAGACAGAGAAGAAAGAACAGTCGAAACTTTCCTGTGCCGGGTGGCACTGCCCAGAGAGACCCTGGAGCGCCAAGAGGCCTCTACGTTTATCCTGGACCATATCTGCACTATCTTAGCTGGGTTGCGGATGGGTCAGGACCTTGGAGAACATTTACCAGAAGTAACAGAACCGGAAAGAATCTTTTACGAGAAGTTATTGGTGCTTACCGATTTGACTGATGAAAATCAGACAACACTGCCGGAAAATATACGCCGATATTTTGATTTGACAGAACCGGAAGCGCTGCTTAAATTATGGAATTCCTGGTTGATGAATGAAAAATATCATGACCTGGTCATGGTTGAAGGGATCCAGGTTGAAGGTGTACCAGAATTGGATCCGATCCCTCTCCGCGAATCGGTGATCGCTCCCCTTAAGGATCTTGACCCAAAAGTTTGGTGGAGCATGGAATCTTTTATATCCCAGATCAAAGAAAGATCACCGGATGTCCTGCGCAGCGCAGGTGAGTACGAAACTATGTTCATTAAGGATACAGAGAGTGGTGCTTTCCTGACCGGATTTTCCAGCTGGGACTCCGTTGAAGGCGAATTGATCCGCTATATCCTGACAGGACCGCTGCACTGGTTGGGCTTGATCGATCTGGCTGGGGCAGATGATGAGAGCCCGAGCCTGGCATTTCGGCTGGGTAAGCTTTTTCAGGAATTTGTCAGAGGGAGTGTCCCTGCTCTACCTTCAGTTAATCCAGATCCAATTCAGATCCGGTCCAAGGGGGAGATTCGGGTAACCATGGTTGTTGCCCACAGGATCCGTTATCAGATCGCCAGATTTTGTGAATGGGGTTCATACAAAGCGGATTCCTATTACTATTTCATCACCCCAACATCACTGACCAGGGCAGAAAATCAGGGTTTAAAAGTAGCTCACTTGCTCTCGCTGCTCAAGAATCATACCGAAGCGATCCCCCCTAATATTATGTCAGCCCTCAAGCGTTGGTATACGCAAGGGATCCAGGCTTCAATCTCTCAAAAAACGATCATGCGCCTGGGATCGCCAGCTGTCTTAAATGCGTTGAAAAAAACATCCGCTGCAAGGTATATCCTGGAGCAGTTGGGGCCTACTGTTGTTATCATCATGGAGGGCAGTGAAGAAAAGGTCGCCCAGGCCCTGGTTGAACTTGGTTTTTTTGCTGGGATTGAGGATCAAACAGGTTCCCAGACCTGATAGAGACCGAGATTTCCCCCTTCACCGTCCGAGTCAAAAGTTTCAATGACTTGAAAGCCGCTCGATTCCGCCAGTTGGCAGAGTTCTTCAGTGTCGTAAAGGTGGACGTACCGTGTACCAGACCCTCCCCGCTGCCAATCGAGCAGGTAATCACCTTTATCCACTTCATCAGCAGATATGTCGACAGTATCCCAGGCCAGGATCTTCTTCTTTAACCGTTCACTTCTGATAAATTGCCAGGTAGAGATATATAATACACCTTCATCATTCAGGAATTTCCGTATGTTCCTGCACAGGGATTCCCGCATGGAATGGCTGGGAATATGGTGGAAAGTAGCGAAACATAAAATGACATCGAACCGGATCGGAGGCAGTACTTTTTCCCAGCTGGGGGCTGTCAGATCCAGTTCCAGAAATTCCGCCTGGAAATTTTCAGGTTTGTCCCTGGAAGCCCAATCTAGCAGCCCCAAGCTGAAATCGGCACCCAGGTAGGTGCCATGGAAATCATTATTTGCCAATTGCAAAACAACCTTGCCATTGCCGCAACCTAAATCGAGGATCGAGGCATTTGCTGGTATCCTTTCTAGAACATTGAGCACGCCCATTTGAAGGCGTCCGCGGGATTCAGAGAAGTCATCCGCGAAGCTTTGGTAAAATTGGTGATTGAGGGATACGATCATTTGAGCTATATCAGACTTCATGACTGTATTATAAAGCAGAGGCCGATTTTATTAACTTGATGTCGCATATTGCGGCTTCAAGATCAAAAATGGGGCGCTATTGAATGCCATCATTTTCTTATCCTGAAAGTGGTGATGATACAGTCTCCAAACGTTGGGATATTATGTCAAAAAAAAATCATGTTGGGAAGGAAAATAAACCCCGGGTCTATACTGAACAGGAATTGCATCTAGCCGGATTAACCCTGACGGAAATAGAGGCCGGGGTGGATGTATTTAAAGCTATCCGGCATCACCCCCTGCCTGATGGAGCCGGTTTTTTAAGCAAACATACCTTGATCACAGCCTATCGCCACCAGGTCAGGGATGGCCTCCGCAAGGAAGACCCCCTGCTATTCAAGAAGATCCGATTAAAACCGATGCGGACCATGTCCGGCGTGACCACGGTCACAGTACTCACAAAGCCCTTCCCTTGCCCTGGAAATTGTATCTTCTGCCCGGATTACGAAGAAATGCCAGTCAGCTACCTGCCGGATGAACCTGGAGCGATGCGGGCCCTGTTCCATGCTTATAATCCATTCACGCAGGTAGATTCGCGTATAGACGCCCTGCATGAGATAGGGCACCCCACAGATAAGATCGAACTCTTGATTTTGGGTGGATCCTGGACTGCTTATGATCATGATTATCAAACTTGGTTCATTAAACGCTGTTTTGACGCTATGAATGGAGTAGAAGCCAATTCGCTGGAAGAAGCCCAGCAGATCAATCAGGGTGCCAAGCATAAAAATGTAGGATTAGTTCTTGAGACTAGGCCGGATCTGATAACCACAGATGAACTTGCACGGATGAGGAAATTTGGAGTTACCAAGGTCCAGTTGGGAATCCAAAGTCTGGACGATAAGATCCTGAAATTGAATAGTCGGGGGCATACCGTATTGCAGGCCCTTAAAGGTGTTGCTTTACTCCGTTCAGCCGGCTTTAAAATCGTTTTGCATTGGATGCCCAATTTGCTGGGATCGACGCTGGACTCAGACCGGGAGGATTTTAAACATCTATGGACGAATTTCTGTCCGGATGAGCTCAAAATCTACCCTACACAACTATTGGAGAATACCGGATTACATGAAGTTTGGAAACGAGGTGAGTATACACCTTACTCGACTGAGGAGTTGATCCAGCTGATCGCTGATGTCAAGACTACAATTCCCCGCTACTGCCGGGTGAACAGAGTAATCAGGGATATTCCTTCTAGCAACGTTGTGGCAGGCAACAGAAGGACGAGTTTAAGACAGGACATTCAGAATGAACTGGCTCGCAGGGGTGAGCGTTGTTCATGCATACGCTGCCGGGAAGTCAAAGGGCAGGAAATTGATATCAGGTCATTGGTAATGAAAGATCTGGTTTATTCAAGTAATGGCTGTGAGGAGCATTTTATCTCATTCAACACGCCCGATGATAGTCTGGCTGGATTTTTAAGGCTCAGTCTTCCTGGGTCAGAGGCGCTGGATCCTGACATAGATGAACTTGAAGGCGCAGCGATGATAAGAGAGGTCCATATTTACGGGGAATCGCTTCCGGTTGGTTTGGAAAAGACTGGAGCGGCTCAGCATGCAGGACTCGGTACAGCCTTGCTGGTTGAAGCAGAACGGATATCCAAAGAACATAGCTACCCAAAACTCGCAGTGATCTCAGCTATCGGGACACGTGGGTATTACCAGGATCGCGGGTATCAAAAAGGAGACCTTTATCATATCAAAGATCTCCTTCTGTAGAACGTCCCTGGAAAATCGTTAATTTATCTCAGTATTCGATCTCACTGATCGGGTTTAATTTCTTAAAATTGTGTTTGGCATTGATCCAGCGAACAGTGCCGGTCTGACCGCGGATCACCAGACTCTGGGTTTCAGCAGCCTGGCCTGAGTAGCGAACGCCGGAAAGCAGTTCTCCATCCGTTATGCCGGTGGCCGCAAAAAAGACATCGTCTGAGGAAACCAGGTCATCCATGGTGATAACTTTGTTGAGGTCATACTCCATTTCCAAACCCAGTTTTTTCTCTTCTTCATTTCGAATAAATAATTTTCCCTGAATTTCACCACCCATAGCTCGCAGAGCACATGCTGCCAGTACTCCTTCTGGGGTCCCGCCGATACCCAGTAAGGCATCGATCCCTGATTCCGGCAGGCAGGTCATTAAGGCAGCAGCCACATCGCCGTCGGGTATTAAGCGGATCCTGGCGCCAATTTGCCGTACCTTTTTTATCAGTTCATCGTGCCTGGGGCGTTGGAGAATGATCACAGTGACATCTTTGATCGATTTCCCTTCTGATTTGGCGATCTTTTTCAGGTTATCTTCTAGAGGCGCTTCAATATCGATCAGACCTTTAGCCAATGGACCTACAGCAATTTTATCCATGTACACAAAAGGGCCTGGATTGTACATTGTATTCCGGGGAGCAATGGAAACTGTAGCAATTGAATTCAGGAATCCATTTGCAAGAGGGCGGGTGCCGTCAATCGGATCAACCGCCAGGTCAACCAGAGGAGGTTTGCCTGTTCCAACAATCTCTCCGTTGAAAAGCATAGGCGCTTCATCCTTTTCTCCCTCGCCTATGACCACCAAAGCTTCCATGTCAATGGAATTCAATACCAAACGCATGGCATCCACAGCGGCTTTGTCTGCCAGTTCTTTTTCTCCGCGGCCCATAAAACGCCCAGCTGATAAGGCCGCCGCTTCAGTTACCCGCACTAGTTCTAATGCCAGGTTTCGAGATGGTTTCTGTGTAATCATTGGATACCCTTTATATGAATAGATGAAGGATTAGATAGTAGCCGATTGGTGCAGCCCAGAATAGGGAATCCAGCCTGTCAAAAAATCCACCATGACCGGGCATTATATTCCCAGAATCTTTTTCTCCTGCTGGCCTTTTGATCATACTTTCGGTCAAATCCCCCAGTGGAATGAAAGCGGAAATAACCAATCCCAGCAGCGCTCCTTGCACTGGAGAAATCGGCAATCCGGCATTAAAAACGCGCTCGAATAACAACACCAACCCAAAGCTGCCCAGCGAACCGAAGATCAGCCCCCCGAAATATCCTTCCCAGGTTTTATTAGGGCTGGTTTTTGGGGCAAGTTTGTTCTTTCCGATGGTTGTACCTAGAAGATAAGCACCAGTGTCAGCGATCCAAACCGTAGGCAGGACCAAATATGACCACCACATTCCGCCGGGAAGGTCTCTTAATGAGATCAAATACGCACCCAGGAATCCAATGTAGAGCACTATGCTGAGAGAAGCACCAAAATCAGCTCCCGGATTTGCGGCTCCCTTTTCATGATGAATGATATGCCAGGTGGCCATCAGGAATAAAAGTAGAACCAGGAGAGCAGATGAGTTGGAAAAATGGTATAGAGACCGGGCCAAACCTAATAACAATACACCAAATATTGCCAGCGGTAATGCCGGTTTCAAGTTTACTTTTTGTAAAAGACTGTCATATTCCCGGGCTGCGACGCATAGCAGCAGGATAATGAAAGCCTGGTAAAGATATCCCCCCAAATAAATAATCAGAAGCGCCAGCGGCACAATGATTAATGTTACAACTGTTCTTCGCAGTAGATCAGGCAATTTATAAATCTCCGTTTGTTTTTAATTCGCCATAGCGCCGTTCGCGTTGATTATAAGTGGTTAACGCTGTATGGAGTTCTTTTCTCCCAAAATCTGGCCAATAAGTTGGAGTGAAATACCATTCAGCATATGCAGCCTGCCAGATCAGGAAATTACTGCATCGGTATTCACCTGAGGTGCGGATGATAAAATCAGGATCAGGGCAGTTGGCTGTATAGAGGTATTTACTAAATAAATCTTCTTCAATATCTTCCGCTTTATGGCCGTCTGCCATTAGTTGTTTAACAGCCTGGAGAATTTCATCCCGCCCGCCATAGTTAAAAGCAATATTAAGTACAAGCGTCTTATTGTCTTTCGTTAGCAGGATTGCTTCCTTGACTTTTTCCTGCAATTCTTGATCGATTCGGTCCAGGCGGCCGATGTGGCGGAGCTGGACTCCGTCTTCATGTAAATTATTAAGTTCCCGGTCCAGCATCATCCGGAATATTTTCATCAATCCCTGGATCTCATCAGTGGGGCGATTCCAGTTTTCGGTTGAAAAAGCGTAAATCGTTAGATAATGGATGCCGAACTCTACGCAAGCTTCGATGACTTCACGCAAGTTTTCAGTACCTGCCCGGTGTCCGGCGAGGCGGGGCAGGCCTTTTTCTATCGCCCAGCGACCATTCCCATCCATGATAATTGCTAGATGGGTAGGGATCTTTTCGAGTTTTTCGAGGGATTCTTTGGCCATATACGGTTTAGTGAAAAAAAAGATCAGACTTCCATGATCTCTCTTTCTTTCTTCTCACAGACCTCTTCGATCTTTTTGGTGTAATTATCAGTTATTTCCTGAACTTTTTCTTCGCCGCGGTGAAGATCATCTTCTGTGATCATTCCTTCGTCTTCAAATTCCCGGAGGTTGCGGATACTATCCCGACGAATATTCCGACTGGCTATTCGAGCTTCTTCGGCTTTTACGCCAACCACTTTGACCAATTCGCGTCTGCGGTCTTCAGTTGGGGTTGGCAGGACAAGGCGGATATTTTCGCCATCGTTATTCGGTGTCAAACCCAGGTCGGATTTCAGAATTGCTTTCTCGATATTTTTCAGGGAAGAGGGATCGTACGGCCGAATTAAAAGGGAACGGGATTCTGGAACGCTGATCCCCGCTAATTCCTGAAGCGAGGTTTGGGTGCCGTAATATTCAATTGGCAGCAGCTCGACCAGAGATGGATTGGCGCGTCCTGTCCGGATCGTATTTAACTCCTGAATCATGGCGCTCATGGCCTTTTCCATCCGCTCTTCAGTATCTTGGTAAACATCCGCTAGCATAAAGAACCTCCCGGAATCGATCTCAGTGTTTCAGCCCATCATGCCCGGGCTGAATAAATCATTTTCCTTAATACTATACTCGATTAATCAGACTTGAGAAAGATATAACTTGATAATGCTTGGGGTGAGATAAAAGATATGGGCGACCAGTTCGGCCGCCCCTCCTATTCTAAAATATATTATCCGGAATTAGTGAGGATCGTCAGTAACCAGGGTACCAACCTTTTTTCCTAATAAACCCTTTTCGAGGGCGTCTTCATCCCTCATGTTCAGGACAAGGATAGGTAATTTGTTATCCATACAGAGAGATAATGCTGTGGTATCCATCACTTCCAGGCGTAAATTGATGGCATCGATATAGGATAGGGTTTTGAACAACTTAGCGTCAGGGTTTTTCTGAGGGTCTTTGTCGTAGACTCCATCTACTTTAGTAGCTTTGATAAGCACTTCGGCATCAATTTCCATGGCTCGCAAGGCGGCTGCGGTATCTGTGGAGAAATAGGGATTGCCAGTACCGGCGCCAAATATTACCAGTCGTTTTTTCTCTAGGTGGCGGATTGCCCGCCTGCGTATATAGGGTTCTGCAACTGCCCGCATTTCAATGGCAGATTGAACCCGGGTGATTAAGCCTCTGCGTTCGCAGGCATCCATCAGAGCCATGGCATTCATCACTGTCCCCAGCATGCCCATATAATCTGCGGTAGCGCGATCCATACCCCTATCTATGCCCTGCCGGCCGCGCCACAGGTTCCCTGCCCCGATCACAATGGCAATCTCAACCCCCAGCTCACTGACAGATTCAAGATGTGCTGCCAATTTTTCTGCCCGGACTGGGTCAATTCCAAAACCGTCCGGTCCTGCCAGGGCTTCACCACTGATTTTTAGAAGGATGCGATTATATACCGGTTTTTTTGTCATAATATTTCCTCAGCCTATAGTTATGCTGTACAGTATTATATAAGAAAAAAGCCAACCCGCAGGTTGGCTTCTTTATTTAGTCGATGCTTTCTCCTCGTTCCCACCGCTCAAAGCGGCGGACAACGATATTTTCGCCAATTGAGGCGATCTTCTCATGCAAGAGCTCCTGAATAGTAATATCTTCATTGCGGATATATGCCTGTGAGAGCAGGCAGTTTTCCGCTTTGAATTTCACTACCATGCCTTCCAGGATCTTATCGATGATATTATCAGGTTTGCCTTCTTCTTTATACCGGGTGCGGGCGATTTCTTTCTCTCGCTCGATCACTTCATCAGGTACCTGTTCTTCCTTGACCCATTTGGGAGCGGCAGCTGCAATTTGGAGGGCTACATTGTGGGCAAATTCTCTAAAAGCATCTGATCTGGCAACAAAATCCGACTCACAGTTGATTTCTACCATCACACCAACCCGGCCGTCACCGTGGGAGTAAAGTTCGATAACTCCCTCAGATGCATCCCGATCAGAGCGTTTGGCTGCTTTAGCAAGGCCTTTCTGCCGCAGAAAATCGACTGCTTTTTCAAAGTCACCTTCAGAATTTTCCAGGGCTTCCTTGACATCCAGAATACCGGAGCCGGTCGCGTCACGTAGTTTTTTAATATTTTCTACAGAGATTTCCATTATTATTCGCCCTTCTCAGTTTCTTCTTCTTTTTCTTCAACTTCGGCTTCAACTTCGGCTTCGGCTTCAACTTCGGCTTCAACTTCGGCTTCGGCTTCAACTTTAACTTCAGTTTCAACTTCTTCATCAGATTCTGGGACAACTTCTACTTCATCCTGTTTAATTTTGGCCAGGGTGGAGGCGCCCAGTAAGTCTTCGTCACTCATCTCATCTCGAAGTTCCTGCGGCAGTTGAGCTTCTGCTTCTGCGGCCTGGAGATCAGCATCGTGGTCTTTTCTCATATTGATGCCTTCGCTAACTGCCTGGGCGATGATCGAAACGATCAGCTGAATACCCCGGATGGCGTCATCATTAGCGGGAATTACGTAGTCGATATTTTTCGGATTGCAGTTGGTATCAACCATAGCAATGACCGGGATTTCCAACAGGTTGGCTTCGTGAACTGGAATTTCTTCCCTGGATACATCCACTGCGAATAACAGGCTGGGAATGCCGTCCATTTCACGAATACCGCCCAAACGGCTTTCCAGGCGTTCAATTTGTCTGGTCATGCCGAGAGCTTCTTTTTTGCTGAAAACTTCAAATTCACCCCGATCGCGCATACCTTCCAGACGCTCCAGTTCCTGGATGCGTTCCCGGATGGTCTGCCAATTGGTCAGGGTCCCGCCCAGCCAGCGCCCGATCACGTAGGGCATGCCCACTTTTTCAGCGTTGGTTTTGATAATATCCTGAGCTTGCCGTTTGGTTCCAACAAACAGGATCGATCCACCCCCGGCGATATGATCTCGGACTACTTGGTAGGCTTCATTAAGAGCAGCTACAGTTTGCTGCAGGTCAATGATATGAATATCATTCCTTGCGGCAAAGATGTAGGTTTCCATGTACGGATTCCATTTTTGGGTTCGGTGACCGAAATGGACGCCGCTTTCTAATAGGTCTTTCATCGATACAGTAGACATAATACACTCCTTGCGTTAAGCCTCCGTTTCTGTCTTTCCTTTCGGGACCAGGGAGAGTTCCCTGGCACGCTCCGTTGGGTCGAGAAACGTGTGGGATACAAAACTTGACCCGCACAATTGCGGGACCGAGAGCAGTATATCATGTGGGGTAGTTTTAGTCTAGATAATGGGCATAGGAAGAAAGGACTTAAGTCCTGAGAGGAGTCTTCCCCTTCACCTTCGCTCAGGGTCAGATCAGACGTCCCCTGCGGGGACGTTAAATATCGAATTACTCGAACATTGAAATGGAAATATCCCTGGAAAAATATTTGGGATTATGCCGTCGACACAGGTCAACGAATGGTCCTGCCAGGAGGAGCGATTTAAATCGAGATCCCTTATGGAAATCCCATTTGGGGATTTTGCGAACCACCCTGTGAGGGTTAATCCCTCCAATTCTGGTACCTCCTGCTTTCACCATGATTTTATTCCCTTCTTATATTCTGAACCTTTGATTATGGTATACTCTTGGTGCAAATAAATATAACCTTCGGGGTAGGGTGAGCGAAAGCAATTCCCAATCGGCGGTACAGCCCGCGAGCGCCTGAAATGGCGCAGGATCCGGTGAAATTCCGGGGCCGACGGTATAGTCCGGATAGGAGAAGGTGAACCAGGTTCCATTGAACTTGCCTGTTGTTTTGAAAGCCCCGAAAGCATTAATGCTTTCGGGATTTTTTTTCAAAACTTGGATCCTTGTCCTTCCCCGCCCTGAAAGGCGGTTTTTTTATTATGGAGCTTGTTCTATGAAGGATATTGGAGCTGGGATCAGGAAAATTGGTTTTCTGGTACTCTCTGTGTTTAGTGGGTTGATCCTCTGGCAGTTATTTACATCCTTCAGCCAGATCCCTTCTTTTATTTTCCCCACGCCAACTGAAGTCTGGGAACGCCTGATTTTAGTCGTTAAGGATGGCACACTATTGAAACACTCCCTGATCACGTTGCAGGAAGTTGTGTTCGGCTTGTTGTTGGGACTGTCGGCGGCAATTATCATAGGTTATTTATTGGCAAAATCCCGGGCAGTCGAACGGATTTTAGCTCCCTACATTGTGGCCAGTCAATCCATCCCAATTGTTGCTATCGCTCCCCTGCTTGTGATTTGGCTCGGACCGGGCATCTTTTCAAAGATCCTTACCAGTGCTTTGATCGTTTTTTTCCCGGTTCTGGTTAATACAGTAGTCGGATTGAAAACGGTCCCCCGAGAATTATATGACCTGATGAGATCCCTCAATGCCAGCCCATGGCAGCGGATCTATAAATTAGAGATTCCAGCCGCAATGCCTGTTTTTTTGGGGGGATTACGGATTGGCGCAACACTCTCTGTGATTGGTGCGGTGGTGGGAGAATTTGTTGGCGCTGATAAGGGGCTTGGTTTCCTGGTCTCTGTTGGTCGGGGTTTGTATGATACTTCCCTGGTTTTTGTGGCGGTCTTTACCATTGTTCTGCTGTCATTGGGATTATATGGATCCGTAATATTCCTGGAACATAGACTATTATCCTGGCAAAAAAGAAATGATGATTAATTCTATCAGGGAGGAGAGTTCTTTATGAAGAGAAAATATTTGATTTTGATCCTTGTGGTGCTGTTTACAGCTGTATCCTGCAGCATCCAGCCCGAGAGTGAAGTTGATACTGATGAACTCACTCATATCCGTCTGCCCATGGGTTATATTCCCAATGTGCAGTATGCACCTTTTTATGCCGCCGTTGAAAAAGGATTTTTCGAAGAAAATGGCATTGAGCTGGAATTTGATTATTCCTATGAGACCGATGGCGTTGCCCTTGTAGCAGCTAATGAAATTCAGTTTTCTCTTGTTTCTGGGGAGCAAGTCCCCATCGCTCGGGCGGAAGGGCTGCCGATCGTTTATGTGATGGCCTGGTATGAAAAATATCCCATCGCTATAGTATCAAAAACTGAACAGAATGTAAAAGAACCCCTGGATCTGGCAGGAAAACGTGTTGCCTTACCAGGGCCGTTTGGAGCAAACTACGTTGGTCTGCGGGCTTTGCTGGGAAAGATTGGCCTTCAGGAAAGTGACATCATTTTAGAATCAGTTGGATTTACCCAGGTTGAAGTCCTGGCGACAGATACCAGCGAGGTAATCGTTGTATATTCTGCCAATGAACCGATCCAATTAAAAGCGCAGGGTTATGATCTGGATGTGATCATGGTCTCGGATTACCTGGACCTGGTATCCAATGGTTTGATCACCAATGAAATTACCCTGGCTGAAGATCCAGAACTGGTGGAGAGGTTTGTGTCTGCTGTTATGAAGGGGATCCAATTTTCGGTTGAAAACCCGGAAGAAGCTTTCCAGTTCTGTATTAAATTTGTAGAGGGTTTGGAAGAAGCCGATCAGGAGGTTCAGTACCAGGTGCTACTAGCCTCACAGGAACTTTACCAGACCGATCCGTATGGATACAGTCAGCCAGAGGCTTGGGAAAATATGCAGCAAGTGCTGCTGCAAATGGGTTTGATGAAAAAAGAAATAGACCTGAGTGAAGCGTATACAAATGATTTCAGCCAATAATTCACCTCTGCTAGAAGTAAAAAACCTGGAAGTCACTTTTACTGATGATAAAGGGTCTCTCCAGGCGCTGAACCAGATCAATTTTTCAGTTGAAAAGGAACAGTTTGTTTGTGTGGTTGGACCATCGGGAAGTGGAAAAAGCACTTTGATCCGGGTGTTGGCGGGTTTATTGGCTCCCACTGCGGGAGAAGTTGTGCTGGATGGGATCCCGATAAATGAACCCCGACAGGGTGTAGGCATTGTCTTCCAAAAGGCGAACTTGATGCCCTGGCGGTCGGTAATGCGCAATATCACCCTTCCGCTGGAAATTAACCATATCCCTCAGGCTGAAGCTGATGTGAGGGCATCAGAGTTAATCGAGCTGGTTGGTTTGGCGGGATTTGAGGAATGGTTGCCCCATGATTTGTCCGGTGGGATGCAGCAGCGAGTGGCAATTGCCAGAAGCCTGATCCAGGATCCTGATCTGCTTTTACTTGATGAACCCTTTGGAGCCCTGGATGCTCTGACCCGAGAAAAGATGGGCGCTGAACTGTTGAGGGTTTGGCGGGCGCGAAAGAAGACCGTCATTATGATCACCCATGATATTTCGGAAGCGGTATTTCTCGCTGACCGGGTTCTGGCGATCAGCCCCCAACCAGGGAACATACGCTTGGACTTAAAAATTAACCTGGAACGCCCCCGTCAGGAAGACGACCGTTTTTCTCCTGAATTTGTTATTTTTACTCAGAAATTACGAGGGGCAATTAAATAATATCAATCTATCTATCATGATTAATATCAATACATAATTACTATTTTAATGTTAAGATATGTTTGCTGAATTTTATTAGTGGAGTGAGGGAAAAATGGATAAAGAAAATTTACAGCCAATTGAGGCTGAACCTAGAAAAGGAAATGCCTTAAAATTCATCATAGGCGGGATTGTTATTGTTGCAGCGATTATCTACCTGATGGTTTCTTCGCTGCAAGCGAATGTGCAGTATTTCTTAACGGTTGATGAAGCAATTGAAAAACAAAATGCGGGGGAGTTAACAGGAAGGAATATCCGCTTGTCCGGGGCTGTTTTGGGAGAATCCATCCAATATAATATGGAAACCCTGGCGCTGAGTTTCACAATTGTGCATGTTCCGGCAGATATTGAACTTGTTGATGAGGAAGGTGGGTTGGCTGCTGCCCTGCATAAGGCAGTTATGGACCCAACCAGATCCCAACTTGATGTAGTTTATTATGGCGCTAAGCCGGATCTGCTCCAAAATGAAGCCCAGGCAATTCTGACAGGGGAATTTGTCGCCGAGGGTGTTTTTGAAGCGGATGAGCTTTTATTGAAATGCCCTACAAAATATGAGGGCTCAGTCCCTGATCAAATTGAATCGTAGGTAGATTGATTCCCACTTATCAAAGATTTGGAGAATTTTATGGTTGCTGAGATTGGTTTTGGCTCTTTGTTTATTTCACTGATTGTTTCGGTTTACGGGATAATTGCGGCGATATATGGTACGGGAAATCACCAAAAGAAATGGGTGTTGAGTGCCAAGAAGGCTATGCAGTTGGTATTTCCACTGCTGACGATTACGGTTGGATCCCTGGTATACCTTCTGATCAACAATAATTTTGAAGTTGTATATGTATCAAAGGTGTCCAGTCTTAGTATGCCTTTGTACCTGAAGATCACTGCTCTGTGGGGTGGACAGGCGGGATCTCTTCTGTTCTGGTCCTGGCTCCTGGCAGGATTTACTTCTGCTGTGACGTTAAAGAAATGGGATCGAGACCAGGACTTTTTGCCGTGGGTGATTGTCGTTAGCTTGGGAACTTTAGCATTTTTTCTTGTGCTCAACACATTCTTTGAAAACCCGTTCGTGCGTTATTGGCAGGTCAACCAGGATATTGTCCAATCGTTTACCCAACCGGCGGGCGGGTTTATTATTGGCCCTCGCAATGGTGGTGGATTAAACCCCCTACTGCGTCATCCGGGTATGGTCATCCATCCTCCTATGCAGTACCTGGGTTTTGTGGCTTTTATCGTGCCGTATGCCTATGCTATGGCGTCATTAATTAATGGACGTTCTGATGACCGCTGGATCCAGCTATCCCGCCGTTGGACTCTCTGGGCCTGGTTATTCCTTTCCTTGGGTTTAATCCTTGGTGCCCGCTGGGCTTATGATGTGCTGGGTTGGGGTGGCTACTGGGGCTGGGATCCTGTAGAAATTTCAGCTTTAATGCCTTGGCTTTCCGGAACTGCGTTCTTGCATGCAGTATTGATCCAGGAGAAAAGGGGAATGTTCAAACAATGGCCCATTGTCTTGATCATCCTGACTTATTTGCTGGTCATCTTTGGCACATTCTTAACTCGGTCTGGTTTATTGTCTTCTGTCCATGCATTCGCCCGCAGCAAGATAGGTCCAATTTTCCTGGTTTTCATTGCCGTTACATTTATCGCTTCCTTCTGGTTATTGAGTTCTCGTTGGGAGAAATTCAAATCCCGCCAGGAACTTACCTCTTTCTTCTCTAAGGAAACTTTGATCTTGATCAGCATCGTTCTGCTAATGGGCATGCTGGCTACTACTTTTTGGGGTGTGATCTTCCCAAATATTTCCGAGTTAGTCACAGGGGCAACGGTGACTGTTGGCCCGCCGTTTTATGAGCGAGTTGCAGCACCGATCCTGGGTGGGATGTTGTTGATCATGGTGATTTGCCCCCTGGCAGTTTGGAGTTATGTTTCGTTCAAACACCTGGGGAAATTATTGTGGAAGCCATTCGTCGTGTCTCTGCTAGGTGTTGTTTTGCCCATTGTTGGTGGATTGACAAAAGTGCCAGCAGTGATCGCGTTTTGGTTAATCGCCTTTGTTTTGGCGGTGAACGGCTTTGAATTTGTCCGACGTACCCGTTTACGGAGAAGAACTGAAACAGAAAGTATGCTTGAAACCGTCTCCAGGGTATTCCAACGCAACAAACGTTCCTATGCCGCCATGATCATCCATGTAGGGATAGTGTTTATGGGTTT
>Ga0307990_1000840_pt1 | contig 26628 bp, 33 predicted proteins | sample EllFjometagen129_FD_203168 | JGI IMG/M metagenome (GOLD analysis project Ga0307990, IMG submission 203168) | Marine microbial communities from Ellis Fjord, Antarctic Ocean - #129 | ecosystem: Environmental > Aquatic > Marine > Unclassified | place: Southern Ocean | collected 2014-10-08
AAAAGCTCAATTTCCCATTGTTTACGTAACGATGCTGGACATATCACAAGAATTTTCCTTTTACGCTCCGCCCATAACTGGGAAACAACCAAACCAGCCTCTATTGTTTTTCCCAACCCCACCTCATCTGCTAATAAGACGCCTTTTGTTAATGGCGACTTTAAGGCAAACAAGGCAGCTTCGATCTGATGAGGGTTTAAATCAACGCATGCATCGAAAATCGACCTGGATAAGCGGTCAATGCCTCTCCCACCCTCCCTGGTTATTTCATGTGCGTAGTACTTAGCGTGATATTTTGTGATCATAGATCTGTTCAATAGATTCGTTTGAGATTAATTCCCAAGTGTATTCTAAGTATAGGGCTATTCCAGGGTAATCAACCGTTTAGACTTAACCGTTACTCATTATCCCATAGTGCCTATACGAAATGTGATTATTCCGAAATAAACACTCTATAACACCACACCCAGCCTGATGAGCTCCAGCCCCCGATCGTTTCCCCGGAAACAAAACACCATTCACCTTGTTGGACTACCCCTTCCAGTATAACCTCTGTTCCAACAGCTATGTCTCCAATCCAGGTCCTTGTTATCTCGTAGGTATCGCCCTCTTCTGTCTCCGCCTGCTGTCCTGGAAACGCATCATATATCGGAGCTGGCGCATTGGGATAGTCTCCTCCTTCTGGTCCTTTAGGTATCACAACAGCCGTCCTTGGAAACCAGTCATCCTCCATCTGCCCCAGCGCCGCATAATATTCCTCGCTGCTTTCCTCATATAAGGAGAGGTCGTAGGCTTCAATCCCAACCGACTCCGCGAATGCAGTACCAGAAGGATCTGTGCCTTTAATAATCCCATTCCCATTGTTATTACTGCACGAGCAAGAGGAAAGGAATACTGAAACTATAACTACGATCGCAAGGACTATAGCCACCACCGTTGCAATTACATATCCTTTACTTTTCTTCATCACAACATCACTCCCCTAACTAACCATAGATAAACCAACCCAATTACTGCCGCGATCACTGCCCAGGGAAACTTCACAGCTTCTTCGTCTTTTTCAATACTTCCGAAGTTTTTCAATATATTCATGGCCCGATCAAGGATCTCTTTCGGGTTCCTCTTCCAGACCAGGGGAACAATTCCTATAAGGGTTGTGCCCAACAAAGCCAGGGGCATCCACAAACCATCCTTATAAGCCAACGCCAGGAGTCCAAATGCCAGTACTGCATCTCCCTGTCCAAATACGCCAAACCTGAACATTGTAATAATGAAAAATATCGCCAATATGAATGGGTATGCTTCTGCCATGAGCCCTGGAACTGCCAGCGTTGTTAGTGCAAGCGCGACGGCTGCAAGTCCCCACAGCCCTCCCCTGCTCCCCATCACTGCGACCAGGTAGAAAACACCCAACAACCAGTGCTGTTCCCAGAATAAGGAAATGGCACCAATCAACATGATCCCAATGCCTGCCACATAAGGCACTTCCCTCTTCTTGAGATCTATCACAGCTGCATAGACCAAGAGCCCACTGACCACTACCGCATTAATTATATTAAGCGCCTGATTCATGATCCCCGCCTATACTGAAGATGTTGAACGAAAACCCATCAAGAAGCTCATTGTTTTCATCCTGTAAATCTTCATCCGAGATAAAAAGGTACATGGCCTCTATCGGCTCTTCCTCAATAATTATTTCAGGCCCTTCAAACACCTCAATATAATACTCAGGGTGTTCATATCCCATTGCATTCCAATGGTAAAGGGCTTCTTCTAATAGAAGATAATCCGATACTGGCTGCTGGCTGTCTTTCATTCTGATCACGTATACCAGGCTCATATAGTTTTCTCTATCTCCGTCAAATCAGGAAACGGCTCTTTGATTTCTTTGGGTTTTAGGGACGCTCTCTCGCTCTGCCAGGATTGATTTTCTGCTATCCGGATCCCCGGACTCCCGAAGCTGTACACGCTTCCTTTAAAAGGATAGCGTAATTCGATTTCGCTTTCTCCCCTGCGGGATTTCTCGATCGCAAGCCTGACCTGCTCTACTCCATTCTCAGTGTGGTCCTTATTGAGAACCAGCGCTCCGTCTGGTTCATACTGCATTGTCGCGTTGCCCCACATATTCTCCAGGTGGATCCGCCCTCCCCGGAGTCCTTCTGCATCTGCAGCACTTACTCCAACTACGGGGATCATATGGGTCATGGCAATACCTTTTAGCGCCCGAAGAGCAAATTCAATTCTCTCATGGGTTTCGAGTAGCCGTCCGTGTTGTGGAGGAACCGGGATCCGCTGAACATAATCCACAAATAACACCATCCGGTTGTGCCCTTCCTCTTTTGCCATTTTGACATAAGCCTCAAGCGCTGCAGGTGAGGTATAAAGCAGATCTCCTTTTATAAGCCATACATGCGCCGCTGATTTGGTGAACTGGGCCCAGAGTTTTTTAGGTGCCGGTAAACGCGAGAGCAGCTCGTCGATTAATTTTTCCTGGCTGAAGTCCTCTGTCCCTGGTAGTCTTTCGTCAGCCAGCCGTTCACCTCTGCTTTTAGATGCAGCTTAACTTAGCTAGAGAGTAGCTTATTCTGAGCCCTAGAGATCATTTTTCTTATTTGATCATTTGTGTTTATGACAACAATGTCAATATCAGGATTTTTTCTGGCAAAAACTCTAAATATTTCGTCTGCAAAAGCTTGTCCAATTGTCTTAATGCCATCAAAATCGAGCAGAACTTCACTGAAGTCTCGGAACCTTGATAATAATCTGCGTGCCTGAGATCGTGAGATCAGGTTTTCATCACCATACGTTGCTAAGGTGAGAGGAACATGGGTTTTCGTAAACCCGAAATCTTGATGATCTGAAGCATAGGCATCGAAAACCTCAGTGATGTTCCTGTCGGTATTCGTTCGGACCGTCATCTGAACCGCTGTTCCATTGATATCAATATCGTGTTCAAGCAACCAATCTTCATCAGGTTCATTGTGTGAAAAGTACAGACCTTTTGAAATAATGACAAATCTATCAAACATTCTAGATGTGAAAAATATTCCTTCTCCTGAGTGGTTTTCTGGGTCGGTTGTCAATTTACCTTTTGCTAATTCGAGTATAGCGTGGCGCGGATCATTGAGCTCGAAATCTCTTTGTATTTTATTGAATATTCCAACGCCGTTATCAATTACAGAGAACGTTGCCTTTGGTGCATATTGTTCAATTTTTATTGTTAGCTCATTCCCTTCAGAATGTTCAATTGCATTGTTAATCATCTCGCTCAAACCATATTCACAAATCCGAAGTACGTTTTCGGGTAACTTCTTTAGACTCGGCCGAATAATGTGTATCCACAACTGGTCTTCTTCAAGATCGTTCGAAATTGCTGTTGAGAAGGTTTCGCTTGAGAGTGGGGTTAATTCATACTTTCGGTCTTTCGTAGATCCGTGGGCAATGATGAATCCTTTGTTTATAAACTCATTCAAATATCTTAATATTGCCTGCCTGGTGAGACTAAAGTTATCAGCAGCAAAGATTGCAATATCACGAGGGTGTTCCTCTACATTCTCAAGAATAAAGTTTCTAATTTTGACGGATTGCTCTCTTGGTTTTCTCATCACCAATCATCCTTGCTTGGATTATTAATATCAGACCCCCTGATTATCAACAATATAGGGGTAGTTTGTAAACACTAATACAGTTTATTATGAATATATCACGTCTCTTTCATCAACAGTGTTTGGGGTTATTATAAACATTTGTTAGGCTTATTGTCAATGTTTATCTATTGGTTTATAGGCGTCTTCGTGATATTCTCGGTCAGTGGTTTACTGGGATAGCGTTCTGTTTTTGGCTTTTGATGGATACCGGCCGATGCTGTCAGATAGAGAGGGGTTGGGCGCCCCTAGAAATTTTTCATTCTAATTCATCATGAAAATAAACCCCAGAGCACATGCCAAAACACATCCGTCCAGAAGTGAACACCGATTGCAGCAATCAGTCCTGTTTTGATATATTGGTTTCCAGCCACCAGACCGACTACCCCATTCAACAAAAAGAGTTCTACCAGGAGAACAGGATTTAATTCAGCCAATGTAGCAGCGCCAGTGAAAAATAGCGCAGATCCAAGATGCCCAGCACCAAAGGCAAGTGCAGCAATGATATTAGCTACCCACAATGCGTCTTTGCTACTGTTGAACCGGCGGATGAACCACCTCAAAATTATGGCCCAAATCCCAAAGACAAAACCCCTGAAGAGCATTTCCTCACCAATGCCAGCACTCAGTGATGCCAGAATGGAAAGAGGGAAAGGAGGATGAGGAAAATGTCCAAAACCGTTGATAGGTGCAAATACTAAATCACCAATGATGAGTGCCAAACCACATAAAGCGCCAAGAATAAAAGGAACCAATAACCAGCTTTGCCAATTACCATCTTCACGGTAAATACCCGGTAGTTCTAATTTGATTGCAAACCAGTATCCGCCTATACCTAATATGCCATAAAGCACAATAACTATCCCTGCATTAGCCAGACCCACGACAACATTTGATACGCCCATATCTGGAACAGGAACACCAACTGATGTGGCTAACTGATCGATAAAAAGGGCATATGTTAAGAATGCGCAGAGAGCATATACTATTAGTAAAACAAAAAAACTACCAGTTGTTTGGGCTTCATCGGTAGTGTCAAGAACATTGTGTAAATGGATGTAGTAACTGGTCACAGCGGACACCTATCTTCAAATCGTATGGTCAGCTGGTTGAGGATCAGGGGCCAATGTTGCAGCGGCATGGTCCACTTTTTTGTGATATCCATCGTAGCCAGGTAAAGCAACTTTCGAACCGCCTGTTCGGTTGGAAACGAAGATTTATTTTTCAAAACTTTCCGTAATTGACGATGATAACCTTCGACGGTATTGGTGGTGTAGATCAGCCGCCTGATTTCTTTGGGGAACTCAAAAAAGGTTGCCAGCTCTTCCCAGTTGTTCTGCCAGGATTTGACTGCGGCCCCATATTTCCCGCCCCATTTTTCTTCCAGATTGAGCAGATTGGCTTCAGCCTCTTCGCGGGTGGCTGCCTTGTAGATGGTTTTGAGATCTGCTGTGAAAGCCTTGCGGTCCTTCCAGACCACATACTTTAGGCTGGACCTGATTTGATGGATGATACAGCGTTGGATTTTGGTTTTTGGAAAGACAGCCTGTATTGCATCTGAAAATCCTTTGAGCCCATCAATGGAGGCAATGAAAATGTCATCCACGCCCCGATTTTGCAGGTCGGTGATCACTGAGAGCCAGAAATTGGCTCCCTCCCCGCCATCCCCTATCCAATGGCCAAAAACCTCCTTGTGCCCCTCTAAATCGATCCCCAGAACGTTGTAGACAGCCACATTCTCGATCTTGCCGTCCCGTTTGAGTTTGATATGGAGCGCATCCAGGTAAACGATCGCATAAATCGGAGTCAGGGGCCGGTTCTGCCAGCCTTCCACCAATTCCCAGACCTTGTCCGTGATTTTGCTGATGGTGCTGGGAGAAACATCAATCCCGTACAATTCTTCCAGCATGTCTTGGATGTCCCGCGTGGATGTGCCTTTGGCATACATGGCGATGATCTTTTGTTCAATCTCATTGCTATTTTTCTTCAGCAGTTCGGATTGAAACTCACCATTGCGGTCCCGCGGCACTTTGATCTTGGCATCACCCCCTGATGTGCGCATCGAACTGGGATAGTGTCCATTCCGGCTGTTTCCCGAGTTGCGCCCCGCAGCTTCATACCGCTCGTAGCCCAACTCGTCGGTTAACTCGGCTTCCAGCATCTGCTCTATGGTCTCCGAAAACAGTCTGGAAAAAATGCCGTCTTTGCCGTAGAAGTCATCAATTGATTTAGCTTTTCCCAATTCCCGGACAACTTCATCAGCGCCCGGCATCTTCTTTTTGTTGTCTTGATCTGTGGTATTCTTTTTTTGTGCCATGGATTTTCCTTTCTGTTTAGGTTTATTAGAATAATCCATTTACACAATTTATTCTACACTCTCGCTTCATCCTCTCTCCACATTAATTTCCCAATACATTCTCAACAATCTCTGAATAACTAGTTTCTCTAAGCTTTTCAATCTCTTTCTTTGCCGATTTTGACAACTTCTTATAAACCTGGATCAAATCTTCCTTATCTTCGTTTTCTTCATACACTCCAAGTTCCCACATGCTCAGATCGTTTTCGTTCACACTGGCCAACTGAGCGATGATCCCCCACCCTAGTGCAGCTAGTTCCAGGTATTGATCTTCTGTTTCATTTCCTTCCTGGATGTTCTTCACGGCTAAGTGGACCGGGAATTTTGCTGTTGTTATATGATTGCGGATAAACCAGGCCAGAAATTGCACCTGGTTCTCTTCAATCAACTCGACAAGTTTTTTCTTTTCGGTGTGTTTGTAACTTTCAAATCCTAGAAGCTTTTCTAAATCAATTTCCATAACTCCCACCACAGGAAGATATGTGGATAATTCTAGATTTGTAATTGAGGGTTGTGGTGGTATTAAAGAATCATTAAAAGAATCAGTTAAAGAATCATTAGGGATTAAGCTCTTTAACTGTTCAGGTTTGTGCGGGTCAACTGTTTTGTTTTGTGCAGGATATGCATATTTTTGTGCAGGTACCGTTAAGTTGTGTGCACCACCTGTACGGGTTTGTGCAGGTACGTATTCTGACCCAGTTAATATTTGTGCACCCCCTGTAAGGATTTGTGCAGGTGCGTTTTCTCCTTCGGTTTCATTATTTGAACCACCTGGTAAGGTTTGTGCAGGTACAGGAGAGGACATGTTTTCAGATTCATAAGCATCTATCATCTGTTGTAAACGACTGATATATAAGACTTTATCGCCTTGATGAATAGGTTCTGTGGCACGAATACGAATATGATAATCTCTAGCCTTGCCATTAACACTTTCGTCCGGATAATCAACCTGCAGCCAGTTACCTAGAAATAAAGAAGGGTCATAGTGAGTTCCCCAAGAAGCAACCCTATTTTCTTCTTGAGGCTTGACACACTTATCTAGCATTCGCTTGGGAGTATTCCGGCCGCACCCTAAAGCCTTGCTTATCTGAGGATATCCAGTGAACTGAACTACATCGCTCTCATCCTCTTTATATATGGAGCGGAGATACCAGATCAGAGCAGCCTCGTTTGAATTCAAATCTCCCATGAACATTTTGAAAAAGTAATGAGGTATGGTTATGGTCAGATTTTGGCGGGTGATATGTTCTTCCAGTTGGGTTACCATATCGTAAATCTCTTGAGAAATCTTGCCCGGGAAATACTTTGAAACCACGTTAATTACTGTTCGTCTTTTGTTCTTAAAAGAAGAAGGCAATTTCATCTCACCTGGTTTAATACGGCGGATCTCTCCTGTGCGATCTAGCAGAGATTCAATGATTGCCGACGCCGACTCTTCTTTTGAGTGCTTCTTAAAATAATCTTCTATCCATGACAGGTGATGCGGCGCCACGGGAATCTGGCTCCAGACGTTGTATTCTGGCGGAACTTCCTTATAGCTGTCATTAATTTTTTTGTAAAACCAGCTTGAAAAGCCCCCTTTATGCAGCCAATCACCAACTGACACATGGCTTAATGGGGTCCATTTGGCAATCGCTCTGGTAGAGATAAGCTTCAACACGCTGCTCTCTTTGGATAAGGCTACAAAGGAAGCTTGCTTCAATCCTGTCACTACCCAGAAGAGAGGGGCTCCTAGTACCGGCAGCCAGTGGCGGAACATGTAGATCTGAACTGGAACAATTTTCTGGGGCTCAATAATTTCTTCATACGCTGAGCGCTGGATCTGGATCAGCAGTTCGCCTTCTCCTGCCCCACCCTTCCGCTGTAGTAGCAGCTGCTTCTCAGCATGAGCTTCTTCAAAATATACATTGGCAATAGGAAGGAATCGCCGCTCTATCCATTCTTCATCTTTATCATCTGGGACGGTGACAACCAGGCACAGCTCTTCGCTGTCCCATTGAGCCTTGGTCTCTTTCGTCCAGGTTTCTGGAATCTCAAGGGGGGTCTGTTGTAGATCCTCCAGGAGAGACTGCCAGACCTGGCCGGCGCTCATATTTTCGTTGAGTTTGCTTTTTCCGTTATCTCTCATTGATCATTACTTAAAATAAAAATCGCACGACATTCCATTATTTGGAATCCTCGTGCGGTACGTCTTGACATGCACAAAAAAAAGTGTATAATTTTCTGTGTAGACAATTTAGCTTTTCCGAATTCTCCCCTGGCCGCCAAACCAACGGGGAGTTTTTCATTAAAGCTAGTGTCCTCGCAAGAGGATCTTATTCAGTTGTTTTTATCGTGATCGCTTCTTGTCCCAAAATTCTGCAAGAAATCAAATCACGCCCCCTTCAGAGGAATTACAAAACCGATCTGATATACTAATTACAGTTATCAGCAGACCCCACAGGTACGGGGTCATTTCCAATATTATCACATATAGGGGGGTTAATCAACGTGATTCACCCTAGTACTACCTTAAGGCAAAAAAGTGTCTCTACGAGCCTCTTTAATGCCTTCTGGGGCTTGTTAATAGCCCTGAAACGATGTATCTACACCTATTTTACTCCGATTGCCCTATTCCTGGAATACCCTGATCCTTAACATATCCATATTTTTAAGGATGAGCAAAAAAGGTATTTTTGAGCAAAAAAAACATAAAAATTACCAATAAAAGTTTCCATGAAAATAACTAAAAAGAAAAAAATCAATTAGAATATAGACTGAGAATAGAAAAATATTGGTTAGCACAAATTTTATATTGCAACAAATAAAAAGGACACTGATACATGAAAATCCTAGCAATAGTAAGTCAGAAGGGAGGCGTCGGAAAAACTTCCCTGGCGGTCAATTTGTCAGCAGCCTTTTCTATTGTGGAATATCACAAGAATAAAAAGAACCCGGGAAAAATACTTCTGATCGATATGGACAAACAGCACCATAGCAACAAGATCCTGTCAGGTGGAGCCTGGGGCGACGACAGCGAAGAAAGGAAAAATGTTGATAACACACTTGGACAGGCGCTAACAGGTGAAACTACCATACCCTTAAATTTTATCGCCCAAGAATCTCGGCTGCCAATATATTTAAAGAATAATAAAATTCACTATATTCCTTCCTTCTATAAAGGCATGAACCAGGCAGAGGTTTTTCTGTCAGGAGTGGGCGAAGGCCCATTCAGGCTTTCAGACATAATTCGTGGGCTTGAACAACACTATAAATATATCGTAATCGATACCCCGCCTGATCTCTCAATAATGACAGAAAATGCCTTAGTAGCAGCTACGCATGTTGTTATCCCAAGTGATCTCAACGTCTTGGGGTTGGATGCGCTCATGGTCACCATGGCCAGGATTGAAGAGATACAGAAACACCCCCGCATGAATCCTGATCTTAAATTTGTTGGAATCGCACTTACAAAATGCAGCTTGCACCTCAAAGAAGAACAGGACTGGTTTAATAGATTGAAAGACCAACACGGGGACAAGATCCTTCCTCCCATCGGGCAGCGCATCGATGTTCAAAAAGCCCAAGCCGATGCTTTGGATATCTTCAGTTATAAACCTCCTCGCAACGCTTCAGAGAAAGTGGCCTCTTCCAATCCAGCCTCTATAGAATACGGAACCACTGCGCTAGCTATTAAAAAAATGATCGATCAATAATTATTCACCCCTGTAATAACGGAGAAATTTCCATGGCAGAAAAGTCCCAGGATAATAAAAGAGCCAAGGTTACTAGAGATCAACTTCTCAAACCGCGCACTACCAAACCTTCTCAATCCAAAACAACGACCAAGCAGACAACTGCGCTTGATAAGTCCAGGCTCACCCGAATAAGAGTTATCCCTGTGCCACTGAGTCAAATTGTTCTTGATCGTTATCAACCCCGCCCTGTCCTGCCTGTCCAGGATGGACTGCGAGATAATTTCTTCGCAGGCAAAACTGACTGGAGGAAAACAGCAGAGACATGGTTGGCGTTGTCAAAAACTGACGCCGGCATAAAAAGCCAGGTCAATGAATTATTAAACATGGGAATAAGTATTAGTAAATTGAACCAAATAGAACCAGCCTCAGGTGCATGGGTAAATATTAAGCCGGATGACATTAAGATGTTGTTATCCACGGGAGAACGACGGTTCTGGAGCCTTGCCCTGCTCGCGGCAACAAATAACGAAGGAGAGCCCCAGTTAGAAGTACAAGAAATAAGTATTGATGAACTAAACCTAGCGAGGCAAATTGTTGAAAACGAATCAGCAAAACCTCTTTCGGCGATCGGAAAAGCTCGGGCCATTGCCGGCTTGATTCTGGAACAAGTTGATCAACTCCCTGCAGAACTAGATCGCAGCTCTGATAGCCCCCCTACGGATCACGATTATTATCGCAGTGTACTCGACATTGAAAAGATTACAGGAAGCAAGCAAATGCCTCGTGGTGTTTGGGAAATGGTTGGGGAAATTATGGACATGGAACGGACATACATGGTTCGTCACCTCAGTTTGTTGAAGTTCCCCCAGGATTTGCAGTATAAGGCAGATGTCCATGAATTAACAGAGGCCGTACTGCGCGAGGTGTTGATTTACCCCCGTGGGGAGTGGGAAAAATTACTAAACTTGATAGTCAAGAACGAGCTGTCAGCACCAGAGGTAAAGAGAGTCGGGAAAAAGAAAGGAAAGAAAACCAAAGCAATGTCTCCGGCAACAAAAGCTGCCAGCCGGCTGAAAGCTTTCTGGAAGATAACCAAGGATATCAAAACAGCCAAGGATATTGAACAGGTCGCCACAGATTTCTCAGTTGGTCTCGAAAAGAAGGAAATTTTGTCCGGAGCCGACATGCTGGAAAAACTAGCCGCAAAACTTCGTCTCCGGGCCGAAGGGTAGAGTTAAACAAACGTGTGCCACGTGGCACACGTTTAACAAAAACCCCTATTTGTTATTCTGGAATTAGGCAAAGGTTTGGCAGCTCACTTATTCGTAATCTCCCATATTTAGCTCATCAATTGGCACAGTCATTGGATTTACTAAGCCCTTTTTTTGGGCTACAAAATAAAGGGCTGCGTTCACACTGGAGTCGGGGTTGGTTTCTTCAAACCAAGCTATAATCTCATTTTCTGTCACACCTTTTTCTTCTAGCGAAATGATAATAGGACCCGCATTCTACGTCAATTAATCAAAAAACACACAAAACAACCTTTTCAGGGATATTCCCGGGAATTGTATTCCCGGAAACTGAAAATGTCATGGGCGCTGATAGCGCGGATTTCACTATTGTTATTTTCCAGCAAAGTCTTAAGCCCTGGAGCATGATCGCCGAAAATTTTCCTGGTTAGTGTTTCAGGTAAAAACCGCAATTTATGGGCGCCTTCTCCTCTATCGTGCAGATCAGCATCCCCGTGGAAGGGCGATACGGCATCCCCACAGTGCAGCAGCCAGTCTCCCGGCTTGCCGATAGCTACCCCGCAGTGTCCCCGGGTATGCCCGTGAAGCGGAATAAATAGAAAATCCAGCTCGGCTGTTTCCAGGATTGGGACAGCTTTATATCCATACTAATCCACTACAGGGTCTTTGTGCCTGATCCAATTAGGACCATGATGCCAATGTTTTTGGACATAAGCAAATTCCATAAACCCTTTTGGTTTTAACACGGACTGATATTCCTGTTCGTAGATATGGACATCGGCCCAGGGAAAATCTACCAATCCGCCGGCGTGGTCTATATGCATATGTGTTTGGATGATATGGCGAACGTCCTGGGGCTGATACCCCAGGGTTTGGATTTGGGAGATTGCTGTCTCTTTATACTTGCGGGGTGTGCCCATGTAGAAGAGAAAAAAACGCATCTTCAGGGTTGGTTCTGAATAGTCTTTTGTACCAAATCCGGTATCCACTAATATCAATCCAGCGCTGGTTTCGATCAATAAACAGTAGATAATGGCATTTAAATTCATAAAGGGCGCTTTTAATGATCCGCAATTCAAATGATGGATTTTCATCAGATCTTTCCTCCTGATACCCTATAATCTTCTGCCCGCTGGATACGTTTATTCAGTGCGGGATGGGAGTGAAGAAAAAACTCCACCCAGGGCTCAGGATCGACCTCGGCCAGGTTCTGGTTGCTGAGGCGGGTTAGCGCAGAGGCATAAGCTTCCCCATATCCCGTGATCCGGAGTGCAAATATATCAGCCAGATTTTCCCTAGGAGTTACATTTACAAGGTACTCTCTGCAAGATCTGATCATGCACACCTCCCATTAATTTTTATAGCATACTTTGAATCCTTGGAAGGGGCGATCTCTTTTCAGCTTTGATAACCCTTTGTGGTAAACGTGTGCCACATGGCACACGTTTAAACTAATACCCCCGGAGAACCTTTACGGGCGGTTTTGACTGGGACATCTTTCCTACCCATGGTGCGTGGTCCATAAGATAGTGCAGCTTATAATCCCCCGCCCTTCTCCAGATCTTTCGCAGCGGCGCCATGCCCATAAGTTTGTTGTATTTTAATATCCCCTCTTTGTGTGAAAATCGATCCCACCAGGGATCCTCTTTATCCAGCACCAATCTATAAATAAAACAGTCCAACCGTTGATGCCGGTATATTTCAACATCTTTAGGGGTTCTTTTTCTTTCCGGGGGCTCCATCAATGATCCAAACCTGCACTGGATTTCCTGATGGGCTACGCCAGTCCCTGCCATATTTTTTCATTCTCTTAAATGCCGGTGGACAGGATTGATTACTCGGTCCACCTCAAGAAGAACCCTTGCCTCAGAAGAAATAATCTTGGGGTAATGAACGCGTCCGTTCCGCCAGGTCTTTCTCCTGAAACCCAATTCAATCAGAGCGTCGGGAATTGACCAGTCAATCTTGCCGGATGCCAGATCCTGAAAGTAGATGGGCTTGCCAACGATAGTGTTTAAACATTCATCCACTCCGCCATGTTCTTCCTGCAGGCGCCAGGCATTATCAAGTAACCCATACACAAACTGTTGTACCGGTCGGGTGTGATCCTTTGTATACGTAAGGGATTTTTCAGAAGAAGTTATGCTCATTATTCGAGCATGCTTCTGCGGCCATGCTTGATATCCTCTCATTGTTTCCTGGGTTACTCCCCAATAAGAAGACAATACCTTGAGGCCTGTTCTGAATGGTTGTTTCCCAGCTAAATGAGGTGCTGCGTTATCTAGTAACCCTTTTTCGTTTAGGTACTGCCGGCGGTTCTTTTTCTATTTCTTTAGCCCCTGGTTTCTGAAAATGATTTTCCGCGGTAGCAGAGAAAGAAATTAAGGCAGATAACTTGTCAATCGCAAAAAGAAGGTCGCTTAACGACAATTAGAAATCCCTATCCAGAAATGGGAGGTAGTGGGGAGACTACTCCAAAAAGTGGGGCATGTCGATGACAGCTACCGACCGCCAGGTGAGGAGCATTATGAGAGAAAGAAACCAAGGAAAAACACAGGAACAAGCAGAAGCGAAAGCGAATCTTAGCAGCCGGAAAACTGTCCGGAAATATGAGTGGTTGGGAGAGCTGTCATGTGATCTGAAAAAACCGCGGCCTCTATGAAATGGGATGACCAGACCATGGCCGAGCGGGTTCAACCTCTGTGCCCAATTGTCCCTGATCTGGAGGAGGTTGCCGTCAATCTGAAAGAGTATGATCAGCTCCTGAGCGGGGAGGTGTGCTGTGAACCAGCTTGAAATCCTCCAGCAGCATTTCCGGACCCTGCGCATGCCCACGGCCTTTCAGGTTGTGGGAGAAACCATGGCTGCAGCCCAGAAGGAGAACTGGCCGCTGGAGACCTTTCTGGGAGAACTCCTGGAACAGGAAATTGAAGGGCGCCGCCAGCGCCGCATTGAACGATTGAAGAAAGCAGCCCATCTTCCAGTGGAAAAGACGCTGGCGACGTTCGACCAAGACCGGCTCCCGCTGCAGGTCCGACGGCTCCTGCCGCAGCTGATCAGCGGAGAATTTGTCGACCGTGCTGAAAACTTGCTGGTGTTTGGGTTGCCCGGGCGAGGAAAGACGCATTTCGCAGCGGCCATTGGCCATGAACTTGTTCAGTGTGGACGCAGTGTTCTTTTCACGCCCACGTATCGCCTGGTCGATCGCCTTCTGCGAACTCGGCGTGATCTGGAATTAGAGCATGAGCTCCGCCGCCCGGACCGTTTTGAGGTCTTGATCCTGGATGATATCGGTTATGTGCAGCAGTCCCAGGAAGAGATGGAGGTCCTTTTTACCCTACTGGCCGAACGCTATGAACGCCGCAGTGTGTTTATCACATCTAATCTTGTTTTTTCCCAGTGGGATCAAATCTTCAAGTATTCCATGACCACCGCGGCTGCGATTGACCGCGTGGTCCATCACAGTATTATTGTCGAATTTGGAAAGGAGATGTCCAGCCATAGAGCCGATGGAGCCGCCCTACGTCTTCAGGAGATATCCTGATATGCAGACCCCGTCGCTGGATCATAGCCGTTCGATTTGAGGGCTCAAGCCATGGATGGATGTGTGTCCTATAGACACTATTTTTTTGATTAGACAAGGGGATTTCTAATTGTCATTGACAGGGGACGACTTCTTTGATGATAATTGATAATCATGCTTCCTTATCCGGGCAGTTTCACGAAAGTTCGGTGGCCCCATGATTCCTTTTGGCTATGAAACTATATCAAAACGGAACAAAAAGTCGTTAGTTAGTTTACGTTTTGTGTTCATATGGGGGGTATTGTCCCCATTAACTACACAAACTGTCAAGGGATTTCATTGGTTTATGCCTTTTCAACAGATGTTGAAAAGTGTATTTACAGCTAAAATTCTCGCGGCAATTGGTCATTTTGTCATTAATCTTAAATCCTCTAAAAGAAACCGATGCCTATAAACGGGCCGGTATTGTATCGCCGATCATGCTCTGTTTTGTCAGTCATGTATGTAAAACCTTGCCCAAAAGAATAGGAATTACATACAATTTGCATGGTACTTATTCAAAGTACAGGCACGAATAGAACCGAAAGGAAAATGAGAACTACTGCCGTTTTTTAATAATTTTGCTGTTTTCATCAAGATCTCCTGTCGGTCCCAGTAGATCCTCCCTCATTAATCCGGATGAAGGCTGTCGTTATGCTGAGCCTGATCAAATTTTTAGATGTCTTGTATTCGGTCCAGATCTTTCCAACTGACGAATGACCCAATGCTGGTTCGTAGAGTTTCTTCTCCTCCATAAACGACACAGCCGTGATCTTTGGGCATTTTGGCAAGGCCATGCCAGTACACGAGATTAGAGAAATAACTGTTGTTTATAGTCTTGCCAGATTTTATTTCAATGGGTAGAACCTTTTCGCCATCAATCAAGAGACAATCAATTTCCTTGCCCTGGCTGTCTCTCCAAAAATAGGCTTGGGGACGCTTGCCGTGATGGAAATGGTTTTTTATAAATTCATTAATAACCAAATTCTCAAAGAGCGCACCCTTTAGATAGTGCGAACCGACCTGGCCTTCATGATGGATACCGAGCAGCGAGCATGCGACACCCGTGTCGTAGAAATAGAGTTTTGGTGATTTGATGAGGCGTTTGTTGAAATTCCTATGGAAGGGTTGCAGGAGGTAGATAATATAGGAGCTTTCGAGAACGGAGAGCCAGGCTTTGGCAGTGTTGGGACTGATGCCTGCATCGCTGGCTAAACTTGCATAGTTGAGCAGTTGACCGGTGCGCCCGGCGCAAAGTTGGATAAAGCGGATGAAGGCATTTATGTCCCCAATATTTTTCATCAAACGGACATCTTTTTCGACATATGTCTGGATGTAGGAGGGATAGAAATCAGTAGGCGCAAGGCCGCGGTCATAGATACGTGGATACAGCCCCTTAAAAATCAGGCTCTCGTAGCGCTCAAGCGCAGGTGCAGAGGGTGGCAATTCGGCCATGGAAAAAGGCAGCAGGTGGAGGATTGCTGTGCGCCCTGCCAGGGTCTGGCTTATTTTTTCCATGAGAAGGAAATTGGAAGAGCCTGTCAGGACAAATTGGATACCCGGATCTTTATCTACAAGGCTTTGAATGTAGGAGAAGAGCTCGGGGACATGTTGAACTTCATCCAGGACGACCCCCTCTGGATAGTTGGCGAGGAATCCACGCGGATCGGTGAGGGCAATTTGGCGAATATCAGGCTCTTCGAGGGACATATAAGGCAGGGAGGGAAAGGCAGCTTTGACGAGAGTGGTCTTACCTGATTGGCGGGGCCCAGTCAGCGTGATGACTTGAAAATCTTGGGCCAGAGAGATGATTTTTTCAGTGAGGGTTCTTTTGATCATGGACGACTCATTTCCTGGATGGGGGGTTGTTGTCTGAATATCATCATAGCACGGTCTTTGTAAATATGCAATCCGTTTGCATATTTACAAAGCTATTCAAAGAACTTCCCTCGCGTTTCTTCGTACGGAAATATTTTTTATGGTATCGTGGGACATAATGTTACGGTATCTATGCCCATTCTTCCCTATTGTAAATAGTATTACCATCTTGTTGGAATAGACTTTCTCTATCTTCTAGTTCGGGTTGATCCCTGTTTGCCATAAAAACCTCGGGCATCAGAACCACCGCGTTCCCAAGCTGCTTGATGTAAACAATATCTCCCTGAAACTGGAATTCCTTCGATAGGCGCACGGCTTGACTACCGCCATTTTTGAATAAGCTAGCTTTTTTCATCGCGGCCGTCCTCTAAAAACATATACTGTACGTGTATATTATCATTCCTGGTCTCTCCGCCAGGAGAGCCCTCGTGTTTGCGAGTCCTCTTGGGTGGGAGGAGCATTAGAAGAACCCTATGCACGCGAACAGGTTGACGCCAGGAAAATGGACTAACAGGTCAAATCCCCGGGGGAACTCCCGCCCACAAGGTACCCGGTACATAATTTGACAGCATGAATGGCTTAGTCCCTTCTCTTTGCCGGATACCGGGTAACGAAGAAAGATTCTAGAGCTTAACGCCCCGACATTCCCCCACTTCAGGCATTTCTATTTTCCAGGTTTCTTTGGCTTTGGCAAAGCGAAGAAATTTGGACCCAAATACTTGTTCCAGGACAGATTGACTAACCCAAGTATGGTTGTATAAAAAAGAGGAAAGAGTGTTCATCACTCACGAGAAATCTTCCCCACTAAACACATCCTCAGCGTCTCTCTCAAGTGTGCTTAATTTATTTTCCGACTTGTCATTTTACAGAGAAGGTATATTACTAAATAGGGATGCGACTGTTTTGTTGTCGCTCCGGCTCGCCTTTTTACCAATGTCAGGCGTAGACGAAGGAGAGCTAATGGAGCCTTCGCTCAAAACGCGCCCCAAACTACCCCGGATATATGTTTGTGATGCCATTCCTGCAGCAGAAGCACCCCTGAAAGGAGTGCTGTAATTTGCCCTGGCTCGCAGTGTTTCTTTGATTTGCTCTTCCGCTGCCTTAAGTAGCTGCTCTACACACACTGAGGACGAAGGGCTATTTCTCTCCACCCTCTCCACCATGGTGTCCCTAACAAGAACAGCAAATATGGTTTACCACGCCTGATAGGAGTTGGACATCGCCCATATTCTGAAAACTATTTAAGGAGTTTTTAGGAATTATTTTGATGATTGGATTATGTTTTGATCAAGAAGTTGGGAATTTATAATACCCCCGCAAAAGACCGAATGTTCAATTCCCTAAAAACCCCTGGCGTCTGCATTAGATACCAGGAAAAATCTTTTTTACAAATGGTGCCACGCTCTTGTCTTTTGATTTAATTTTGTCCAGATTCGCAGCGGCTTTTTTCATCACCCGGATCTCATAATTGATCAAGCTCCGGGCGCGCGGGATTTTCATCGCTGCCGCAGCAAGTTTAGCGGCCTCTTTCTGATTTCCGCCTTTGGCAACGTACAGTGCCGCAGCCCATAGTGTGTCTGCATCATCTATGGAATGGGCGATGGCGTTGTCAAATAAGGCCTTGGCCTTCTCCTGGTTGAGCTTGGAAAAAACATCCTGGACAGCAGCGATGAAGGACTCTTTATAAGCCTTGTTGTTTTCGATGACTTTATGCCTGGGCGATTTTTTGTATGGCCCTCGCTGGCTCCCAGCCCCGCTCTCTTGCTCTCCCCCTGCTGATAGAGAGCCCATAGAGGTAAGGGCGTCTGCCAGATCAGTGCCGGCATCAAGTTGATCCCTCAGGCTTCTTGCGCCGGCTTGGGTCAAACTTCTCAGTTGAGATAGAAGAACATCATCGCCGACCTTTTCAAAACTACTCCAGTGGTCTTTGAGATCCACAACGGCTTTTGTGGAAACAGACCCATCCTTCCAGCTATCCAGAAGAAAGCCAGGAGCAGAAAGGGCGCTGAATAACTCGCTTGTATAAGCTGGCGAAACACCGACGAGGTCGGCTACTTTGCGAACACTAAGTCCCCGCCTTTCCTGAAGGGATTTTAACGCCTGGGCTCGTTCATAGGAAGAGAGTTCTCTCCTGCCCATATTCTCCGCCAATGTAATCAGTTCGTGGTCATCGTCTGATCTGGCGATTATCCCTTGAACACCATTCTGACCAGCTGCTTTTCCTGCAGCAACGCGTCTGTGGCCAGCAACAATAGCAAATTTTCTTTCCCCTTTTTTTACTCCGAAATCGAGCCCGCTATTCTCTAAGGGCCTTATAACGATCGGCTGAATGATCCCATTTGTCTTGATGGACTCCAGCAACTCCCTGTCTTTTGGGGACCTATTTGGATCAAATACATTGGCCCGGCTCTGGGCTGGGCTGTCCTCCAAGATTTCTGAAAACAGGACAAAGGTAAGCGCGCGATTACCTTTGGCAATAACTGAAGACGCAGAATCGTTGACGGTTCTTTGTGTTTTATCTGCTATGCGGTCTTGTTTGGGTTTATCATCCCTGCTTATAGAACTTGATTTTGAAGCGGACATAATAAAGCTCCTGATGGTCTATAAAATATTTCCTAGCCCCTGCATAACCATTATGCTCTTCTGGAGAGCATTTGCCCCGGTCATCTTGTTTTAGGCTTGATGGACGTTATCAGCCAACTTCTTAGAAAAGAGCTTAAACTCCTTCCGCAAGGACCCGCTAAAATAGGTGCTCCACCTGACCTCCGGTAATGTCTTCAGGAAAAAGAACAGGTCATCGGAAACACAGGACAATTTTGATTCTGTAAGATATTCTTCAAGTGTAAGCACGTACTGTTTTACATACTCCTCTTCCCGTTGGGTATCATCAAGACAATTGATGATAAAGCCGCCTATTGCCGGGTTGTTATTTTCTCTCTGCCTTTGTGTCAAATTGATGAACTTAAGCATTTCGAACAATGGCGGAATATCCAACCGGCTCATGATCAGGGGCACAAAGACTACATCGGCAGCGTAAATGCCAGACCGGATGCTTTCACTGCTGGTTCCGGTATCAATCAAGATCAACACATTATCGGGCAAAGGGGTCTCACGAATGACCATTCCCAACAGAGAAAAATGATTATTGGCCAGAACTGTATCCAGGTTAAATTTTGATGGTAGAAGAAAAAGCTTTCCCCCATTATTCAACCAGTCCTTACTATTGCTCAGGCCAGTATCAAAAATTGCCTGCCTGAAGGCATCTTGGAAGTTAGTCTGATCTCCAGCTATCTGGATGACCTCGGAGATACTCAGGTCGTCTTCGCCTGCTTTCACACCAAGCAATGAGGAAATGCCTCCCAACGGGTCCAGATCGATCACAACGACATTCTTTCCTTCCACCTCTGAAAAATACCTGGCCAGTATTCCGGTGCAGGTGGTTTTTCCAACGCCTCCCTTTCTTGATGAGAGCGTGACGACCTTCGTTCTGTTGGACACTAACAGCCCCCGATGTTGGAGGAAAAGAAAGTAATAAATTCAATATTCACTCTAAGAGTTATATCTTAGAAAAATTGAAATGTAAACATAATAAACTTGAGATACAACAAGAAAAAAGTTTAGAGCGAAGGGTTGCAGAGATCTTATGAACTGGATAGGGTTTGGATTCAGCAAATAAACAAAAAAGTGAAGGAATCAATTGGCCACCCGTCTGTTATGCAGATACTTGAGCAATGGTATATATTAGGCTTAGTGCGAATTCCTTGTTGTCAAATAATTGCAATCATAATACTATAGGCGTGGACCGGGTATGCCCAGTCGGCGAAAAGCTTCGGTGAATACCGAGGCTTTTCGTTATTCAATCGAATGCTTTCTCTGGTGTTTTTATTGTGTTTCAAAAGAGGTCAATAAATATATGTGGAAAGGGGGGCAGGGCAGCGGAGCGGAGCGAGCTTCTTTCGTGCTGTTCTGCGGCAATTTTCCTAACTGGAGAAGATAGAAAAGAATGAGAGCAAGAGATCCATTTGAGCTTATGAGACCAATCGAAGGTGGGGTCTGTTGACTTGGGAGAAACAGGTGCTTACAGGTGGTAGTTGGGCGGGATGATGGCAGTAGCTAGTATCCAATTCTTATCACAAGGCCAAAGAGAGATGGGACATAGACAATGATGTGTTTTTGGGGTAAGTGTTCGTTCAACGAACACTTTGTAAAACAAGCGGAATAGTGAGTTTGAGAGAAATTGGAACTATTAAGAGTATCATTGGTAGTTGGTTATTAAACAGAGAGAAGTCATCAGAATAGTGGAGGAGTTGGAAGAACTAAGTAGATGATGAAAAGGACATGAGGGGTAGGGGGGTGATCGATATCAAAAGCCAAATAAGTAAAACAATACGATGATAAACAGAGTGATATTTACTATAAGTAAGCTATTATTTTGGGCAGTCACTATAATGAAGGGTGTGTCCAGACAAGAGGAGAGTGCCCTGACCAATTTCTAGTTATTATTTTCTCGGGTTATTGACGATCAATATTTTCCCTTGGCAGGGAAGGGCTTGACAAGCAGCCAAACATCCTTTAGAATTTAATTACTATATATTTGAATGACCGACAACCTTTCAGCAAGAAAGCAACATACGAGAACTTATAACCCCCGGCCCCCGTGGGTTTTTCTAGTTAATTGATTAGAACTGAATCAATTCCCAAAGCCCCATATCACACTTGTTGACAAAATGCCACATGGCAGATATAATATAGCCATAAGGCGACATATAGACTGGAGGTCTTATGACTACAGCAACCATTCCTGTTATTCGGGATCCGTTTGGCTATGCAAAGATGATTGGAATAAAAGCATCTGATAGGCTGGAACTTTCTGAAAAGGTCCAGGCCGGTTTTCCATTCAAATCGTTCGTTATTTTGACAAGATCCATGGAGGTTACAAATAAGGAACTTGCTGAACTTGTCCAGATAAGCGACCGAACACTGAACCGAAGGCAAAAAGAAGGTAAGCTCAAAGCAGACGAATCTGGCCGGCTGCTAAGACTTGCGAGAATCTTTTCGCTTGCCGTCGACTTGTTTGAAGGAGATGAAACAGCCACGCAGAAGTGGTTGTCTAGCGATAACCGGGCCCTGAAAGGCGAATCGCCGCTCGAGGCCAGCAGGACAGAGGAGGGGGCAAGGGAGGTTGAAAACCTGATCATCAGGCTGGAACACGGAGTTTTCTCCTGATGATAACCGCCTGGAGAATCACTAAAAATAAATATCAAGACAGTGCATTTACAGGAGAAGAAGCAGAAATTGCTGGGGGTCGCTGGAACAGCCAGGGCACCCGAATCGTTTATGCGTCTTCTTCCGTTTCTCTGTCTATTTTGGAAATCCTTGTTCACCTTGAAAGCATTTCAGTTCTCTCCTCTTATTCAGTAATCCCTTTCCGCTTTGATGAAAGTTTAGTCTTAGAATTAAAGAAAGGGGACCTGCCAAGAGGTTGGGCAGCTCATCCTACGCCGGTGTCTTCTCAACGTGTTGGAGATAGCTGGATCCACGATCAAACATCGCTGCTGCTCAAAGTTCCAAGTGCGGTTGTTCCTCTGGAATCTAACTACCTTATTAACCCAGCGCATCCGGGTATTGACAAAATCAAGATCGGACAACCGGTCCAGGTCATTCCTTATATGGACAAGATCGAACGGATTCCTGTACGGAACATCAAGGAAGAGCGTGGATCTTTGAAAGGAATTGACACCTCGATTGAACGCGAAGAGGATCGCCAGTTATGAACATCGTTGATTCCTCGTGTTGACTTGAGTATTTTACCGACGGTCCCAATGCAAATTTCTTTTCTGGGGCAATTGAAGATACCGAGTCTCTGATCGTGCCAACAATTGGCCTGTACGAAGTATTCAAACGAATCCTTCAGCAAAGGGGAGAAACCGAAGCTTTGAATAAAATCGCCTCCATGCATTCAGGAAGGGTGATCGATCTATCCTCTCCGATCGCGCTTCATGCGGCAAAGATTTCCGCCGACCTGAAAATACCCATGGCCGATAGTGTCATGCTCACCTCAGCAAGAGAACATGGAGCTGTCCTCTGGACCTGGGATTCAGGCTTCAAAAATTGGATGATGTCAAATATGTAGAAAAAAGAAAGCCGAACGCCTAATTTAACCAGCGCCTATTAGAAAAAGTAGACTTGAAAGAAATCCATAGACCCGCTTGTGTCCCTCAAAGACACCTGCGGGTTTTTCTGTTGGGAAGTCAAGCCCTATTTGATTTAGCAGCAAGAATATTGCCTTCCAGTTCCCCGGGGTGATCTGGAAGGCCTGTATCTAACCCCTTAAAACCCAGCCGCCGGCAAATTGTGCCAGCGGCTAATTCAGTTACCCACCCAACCGTTCTAGCGGTTATCGGGTGGACCTGATGTACTTCGCATTGTACATCAGGGTTTACCTTCGGTCAAGAGTTTTGAGCTCGGACTGAAAAGGAGATCTACAATGTCTGAAAATACTTTACACATAATTGAGCACATCATGATCACCGCCAGCATGAAGGGGGATAGAGTCCACTGGCAAAAAATCTTCACCTACAGCCCTGAGTACCTGGGCAAGCGCGAAAAACAGCAAGTAGTGAAACTGGCCAATCGTTGGGGGGTAGAGCTCATTGGAAAGGCCTGATCGATCGCTGGATCCAAAACAAGCCCGCTTCTGTGGATATCTGCAGGTGCGGGCAATTCTCTTAGGGTAGGGGGGTAGCCCATGCTATGTATCAGTGGGATTGGGGAGAAATGCGCCCTGATCCCGCTGAACACCAAGCCCAATATCAATTATCAAATCAATCTATTAATTGGAGGAAAAAATGTTTGAGCATACTGACGCCCTGATTGTGGCTGCAGAACTGAAAGCGATTTTTGGCCGCGCGATATTGATCGGCTTTTTATTCCTGGCTGGATACAAGTATTTCAAATCAGGCCTGGATGATCTATTCAAGAAGTAGGAGCTCTATAGCTCAAGGAGGTTGCAATGCTAGGGTTTTCTGATGGGTTATTTCTGCTAATTGAGATAGGGGCACTTATCAATAGGGCTCTAATTGGCTTTGTCGGTTTCCTGGTTGTCTACAAATTACTGCTGCCGCTGCTGTTCCGGTTCCGGAAGGTTGATCCGGTCTTTGTTATGGGCATTCTTTACTTACTTCTTCAGATCTCACTGAAAGCAGGGGGCCCATCAACGGGTTGGTAGCGACTATATAATAGATATATTTCGTAATGGTATGGCGAATATCCAGAATGGAAAAAACTCGTAAAAAACGGTAAAATGACGCGCTTTTTCACCAGAACGACGTATATATAAGAAGTAATAATGTAATACATGTGATGAAAGAGTATAACTAATATGGTATATTGTAATACAGGTAAAGGAAGAAAAGATGACTACAATGAAAGTTTCAACCAAGGGCTGGATTGTGATCCCCAAACCTCTTCGTGACGAGTTTGGGCTAAAACCGGGATCCAGAGTCAAGGTGATGTCTTATGGCGGCATTCTGGCTGTTATTCCTCAACCAGAAGATCCGGTAAAGGCCTTACACGGGATGTTGGAGGAAGGTTCCTCTCTGACTCAGGATTTGTTGACAGCAAGGGCGCGGGACAAATCTAAGGAGGAGGCCGGACTTGAGTGATCAATATATATTGGACAGTTATGCGGTCTTGGCGCTCTTGGGCAAAGAACCGGGTCATGACTGCGTATTTGAATTGCTTAATAGATCCAAAAAAGGTAAAGCCTGGGTAGCGATGACCTGGGTCAATGTGGGGGAGGTCGCTTATATTGTGCAGCGCCGATGGGATATCTCCCATGTCCATCAAATACTGGCGAATCTGGAATCCTCGAAGGTTGTTTTTGTCGAAGTAGAACAGCAACTTGCCTTGAAAGCCGCTGATCTAAAAGCGGATTTTCCGATCGCATATGCGGATGCGTATGCAGCAGCCCTAGCAGAAATGAAAGGCGCAGTACTGATAACTGGAGATCCGGAATTCAAAGTACTGGAAAATAAATTGTCTATCGAATGGATCAAATAAAAGGAGAATACACAACTGAAAAACGTTAGAAATTTCTTTAAAGGTATTGATACCGGACTATTCAGGAACCAAGCAGAAAGCTACATAGCCCGTTTGCATAAGGCCTAAAAAAAACAAAATCATGTCCAAGTTACTAAAGCTTAGAGGAAAAGGACAACTTACGCTTCCTGCAGCGATCCGGAAGCAAGCTGGCGTTCGGGAGGGAGATATCTTTGAGGTGGATGTTGACGGTGATGGCACCATCCGATTAATACCCAAAGACGCTACTGACCGCGACCAAGCCTATTTCAGGACGAAGCGCTGGCAGGATGGTGAATCCGAAGCTGACGAAGACCTTTCAGCTGGCCACTATAAGGATTATGATAGTATCGAATCCTTGCTTGAAGAATTGGAAGAGGACTGACGATCTATCGGTGCTCCTCTCGTTTCAAGAAAGCCAACACGATTCTCCCTAAGAGGTTCTTGGGTTGGAACCGGACCGAATAGGAATTACCTCCTGAATATTGCCCTCTGTTAAAAATAAAACAAAAACAAGCCATCGTTGATTTGACGGAAAGGGCGATGCCACACGGATCAAAAACGCCTGTGGAGACCACGTAAGATCGGGCTTTGAAACGACGGCAATGGTCGATGAAACAGGAATCAAACAGGGGGTAAACTAGGCCCGTGTATGTTTTGAGGAACGGCAGCATGATTGGAAAAATAACCGGAATTTTCCGGCGGATCTCTTGTTCTCCATTGCGAATAAAGCCATCGCAGCGCTAAACGCAAATACTGAGGAAAACAAGCGCCATCCGTTTGTACTTGTAAACTTTGAGTGTGCCCTGGAAAACCCGGGGTCTGCAGAAGGTGATTGGTACCAACCATTTCCTCTTTCTTGATAGAGACGGTATTGGAAGATGTCTCAGTGAAAAACCACCTCAGGAATTTACCAGAGGGAATGCACGCCATTGAAGAACAGATCCGAAAGCGCTGAAAAAGGGGATCATTCTACCTGATGGATATACTTATGTCAGCGAGCACGAGAGAAAGCACGAAAAGACCCTGGAGAAGGACCTGTAAAGAAAGAAAATTTCTGACCCAATCGATAAGCATTGCCCCAAAAGACCACCAACACAAATTTGAAACAAGCCTTGACATACTTATTAACATCATATATGATGTCATATATGATGTTAAAGAAATAAGGAGTCCCTTATGTCTAGATACCCACTTCATCTACCGCTCAATCTAAAAAAAGAAGCAGAATCTTGGGCAGAAAAACAAAAAGTATCCCTAAACCAGTTCATTATGTGGGCGGTGGCGGAAAAAGTAGGTGCGTTAAAACAAAGATTGGACGACCCTGATTTTCCGAATATATCCTACCGGCGGGGAGCTGCAGGAATTCCGACCCCCGTGATTCTGGGGACCGGAGTCCGGGTCCAAACAGTTGTGAATGCTAACCAGCAGTGGGAGATGGATGCAGACCAGATCGCCTCCGAGTATGATTTAGATCAAAAATCAGTTAACCAGGCTCTTGATTTTTACCAGGCACATCGAGAAGAAATTGATCGAGATATCGCGGCCGAAAACAGATTGGAAGCTCGGCATGCCTAACCTGAAACTCCACCTGGATGCTGACACGTCCAGTAAAGCTTTGTACCGGACTCTTCTAGATCGGGGTCATGATGTAACCCGAACTCCCAATGAGTGGATGCCCCGAGATGCTACTGATGAGCGACAACTCTTGGGTTCGACGGCCCAAGGACGCTGTATTTTTACATTCAATGTTCGAGATTTTCTCGTACTTGCGAAACTGCATCCTCACCACGGGGGTATTATTCTAGCTGCACAGGCCAGTTGGTCTCTTTCAGACCTGATTACAAGTTTAGATAGCTTGCTCTCTGGAACTAACGTAGAAGATTGGCCTGGTCGTGTCCAGTGGTTAGTTAGGTCTCCAGCATGAATTAGAACGCCTCCATCCGGTATTGTTAATGACCAATGCAGTCAGTGAGTGTCACTGATGGCGATGAGTTTTATAGTAATTAGTGAAAAAAAATATCTAATGCCTAGAGTAGGGTAATTGGGTGATCTGACTAACGGGCAAAACAGTAATCTGTTCATGTGCAGGATAGGTTTCTTTGCCGGGATAGATCACCCAGAGATGTTCCAGTTTAAGTTCAGAGAGTGATGTGTGCATCGATTTGGTGATCTTGGGCGC
>Ga0307990_1000841_pt1 | contig 26550 bp, 23 predicted proteins | sample EllFjometagen129_FD_203168 | JGI IMG/M metagenome (GOLD analysis project Ga0307990, IMG submission 203168) | Marine microbial communities from Ellis Fjord, Antarctic Ocean - #129 | ecosystem: Environmental > Aquatic > Marine > Unclassified | place: Southern Ocean | collected 2014-10-08
TTCCAGTAGGCTCATCGCAAAGAAGAATCTTAGGCTCTGTTATAAGTGCACGGGCAATAGCAGCACGCTGCTGCTCTCCTCCTGAGATCTGATTAGGATAGTGGTCTCTTCTATGATCAATCTGTAAAAACTTTAAGACATCTCGAGCTCTTTTTAAAGCCTTCTCTTTTTTGAATCTCTTTATAAATAGAGGCAATGCAACATTTTCAAGAATACTCAACTCTGGAATCAGATAATAAAGTTGGAATACAAAACCGATATTATTATTTCTAAATTTAGCCTTACTCTTTTCATCAAAATTATAAATGTTCTCTCCTTCTAAGTAGATCTCTCCCTTGTCAGGTATCTCTAAAGCTCCTATAGCATGAAGAAGGGTTGATTTACCAGCACCGGAAGGGCCTCTTACAACCAATATTTCAGCTTTATCTACTTTAAAAGATATATCTTTTAATACATCTATTTTTTTGTCTCCAACTTGAAAAGATTTATCTATATTTCTAAGTACTATCATTATTCATACCTTAAAGCTGTTACAGGATCAAACTTAGATGCCTTTACCGCAGGATATAGAGTAGCTATAAATGTTATAACTAAAGCAGCAACTACAACTATAACAAAGTCTAATAACGAAGTAGCTACAGGCAAGCGATCAATATAATATATATCTGAGGGCAACTTTATTATAGGATAATTATCTAAGAGATATATAACTCCACCGCCAAGAAAAGAACCAAGAATAATACCCAATAAACCTATTAGCATACCCTGCATCATAAAGACCCCTTTTATAGTAGCATTCTTCATCCCTATCGCTTTCATTATTCCAATATCTCTTACTTTCTCTAAAACAGACATAATAAGAATACTAGCGATATTAAAAGAGGCTACGAGTATTATAAGGCAGAGTATTATAAACATAGCTGTCTTCTCAAGTTTTAGTGCACTAAAAAGATTCTTATTCATATCCATCCAGCTCAAAACATCAAAATCAGGTCCCAGGTGAGCTCTTATGATACTTTTAATCTTGTCAGCCTTATAAGACTCAACCAACTTAACTTCAATAGCTGTAGCTCCAGATAGATTGAATATGCTCTCCGCTTTCTTAAGGTTTATATAGGCTAAGGACGAATCATAATCATACATACCTGATTCAAATATACCAATAACTTTAAAATCAAAACTCTCAAAGTTGAAAGGTAACAGAATCTTAACAGCTGATCCAAGACCTAAGCCCATCTTCTGAGCAACAACCTTACCAACAACAATGCCATCTTCTAAGATATCATCCAATCTATTCAAGAGATAATCGTCTATCTTTGTAGTTCTCTTCTCACTCTCTAAATCTACACCTTTAATATATATATTTTCAAGATAACCTTCATTTATAAGGCTACCATTACCAACTATAATAGAAGAACATTCCTTTACATCTTCTAACTCTTTTATCTTAGAGATAATCTTATCTGGCTCTTGAATAAAAGGTTGAGCTTTTATTAAAATATCAGAATTGGTTCCCAATATCTTATTTTCTAGCTCTTGATCAAAACCATTCATAACAGCTATAACAATTAATAACGTCATCACTCCAATAGCAACACCTAAAACTGTTATAACAGAGACGATCTTGAGGAACTTAGTCTCTCTTCGTAGAAGATATTTCCTGGCTAGCCAGAATTCAAGACTCATAAAGTATTTTCTGGTTTTAACAGCGGGAAAAACAGAACCTCTCTTATGGAGGCTGCATCGGTAAGCAACATAACAAGTCTATCTATACCTACTCCTAAACCTCCGGCAGGAGGCATACCATATTCTAAAGCTTGGACAAAATCATAATCTACATGCTCTTCTCTCTCTCCGCTCTGAGCTTGAAATCTCTCTTTTTGCTCAATCGGATTATTGAGCTCGCTATACGCATTGGCAATCTCCATACCAGAGATAAAAAGCTCAAACCTCTCAGTAAGGTTAGGGCTACCCTCTTTTGTTTTAGCCAACGGCGATATCTCCTTCAAATAATCAATTACAAAGACAGGGTTGTCGTCAAGTTGCTTCTCTATATACTCCTCACATAGGTTTAATATCTGAGATCTGGATAGTTTTTCCAACTTCTTATCTAACTTCTTCTCCATTATCTCTTTAAGCCTATCCATATCAATCTCTTCTTCGCCTAATATCTCTGAAAAGCTTAACCTCTTAAATGGAGCTTTAAAGCTGATCTGCTTACCTTGGTACTCAAACTCCTCAGACCCTTTTATCTCACGAGCAAGGAAAGAGAAGAGCTCTTCAGTCAAAGCCATAACATCATTGTAATCTGCATAGGCCCAATATAGTTCCATCATAGTAAATTCAGGATTATGCTTTGTCGAAATACCTTCATTCCTAAAACTTCTATTTATCTCATAGATTTTTTCAAAACCGCCAACAAGCAATCTTTTTAAATATAATTCTGGCGCAATTCTAAGATTAAGGTCTAAATCATAAGCCTCAAGATGCGTCTTAAACGGAGCTCCGGCTGCTCCTCCTGCAACTGCATGGAGCATTGGAGTCTCTACCTCAATAAAACCTTTCTGATCTAAGAACTTACGTATTAAACTTATCGTTTTACTCTTTATAATAAACCGTTCTTTAGACTCATCGCTCATAATGAGATCTAGATAACGCTTTCTATGCCTTATCTCTACATCTTTTAATCCATGCCACTTTTCAGGTAAAGGCAAGAGCGACTTTGAAAGCATCATAACATTCTTTGCTAAAACCGTACCTTCTCCTGTACGTGTCTTAAAGGTCTCTCCACTTACTCCTATAATATCTCCAATATCAAAACACTCTTTAAAAGTAGCAAAGCTATCTTCGCCTAAAATATCGTTCTTAATATAGACCTGCATCCTGGATGTTGCATCCTTAATATCTAAAAATATAATCTTACCATGACCTCTTAGAGCCATAATGCGACCTGCAATCTTAACTGCCTTATCATTCTCCCAGTCTTTTAAACAGGATTCTATAGAATCGTAAGGAAGATAGCGGTTAGGATAGGCATTTACACCTTTAGCCTCTAACTTATTAAGTTTATCAAGTTTATGCTCTCTTAATTCGTCTTTCATATCTTTTGAATTGTAAACTCTGATATAAAATAAGTCAACAAATATTGATTTTATATATAGATATATATAATTAAAGAATAGAAATAATTACTTCAAATAAATAAGAATTTAATCTTTAAATAGTAAAAGTACTTCCCCAAAACCCCAAAAACCCGAACTTTTCAATCAAAACATACGCAGGACGAAATAACAAGAAAACGGGGATAAATGGTAAATTTACTCTAGTTTTTAATAGTTATTGTCTTATACGCAATTTACAGCACAGATAATTAACACAAATCCAATTTTTATATTTCTCATGCAGCATTTTGAACAAAAATATCCTGTCTTAATGTACCATATTTCGTAAAGCAAATACGCAAAGTCATTAAAATAGTAAGCACAACGCTTACTATCGTGCTAACAACAATCGCAATCATAATCATGATCTGATACTTAATAGCAACCTCGGGACTTGTACCCCCAAGAATAACGCCTGTCATCATGCCGGGAAGAGCAACGATTCCCATAGTAGCCATTGATGCAAAAGTAGGCTTGAGCGCAAGTTGGACGCTCTCTCTAAGATAGGGCAACACCGCCTCATGATGTGTTGCTCCAAGCGACAGCACATACAAAAACTTCTTCGCATCCTTCTTAATATTCTTGTAAAAAGCGGAGATACCAACTATGTTCCCCCTAAGTGAATTGCCAAGAAGCATCCCTCCAAGAACAATTAAATACCTGGCATCAAATACATTATCAAGCCTGATAACAACAGCATTAAGGTAAAAAACGGTCAAAAAAGTAGCCAGGGCAAAGGATATAAAAGTAGGGATAAGAACCTTACTGAATTTCATTGACGAGCTCCTGATGGCAGAAAAAACAGCAACCAAAATCATAATTATAAACCACGATAAATTAAGAAAAATATTGTTCCAAAGAAAAAGATACTTCAAAAAAATTCCGATAAGAACAAGCTGAACCGACATCCTCACAATGGAATAAAAAAGAGGCTTAATCAATCCAAGCCTGTAAATACGGCTCAAAAAGACAGGCACCGCTAATAATAACAGAAGCAGAAGCAAAGAAAAAATAGTAATATCTACCGTTCCCATTTACCAACCCCCAAATCAAAAACCTTAATCGAAGGATCCTTGCGCCAAACAAAATCATGCGAAATCACAACAACAGTCCAATTACCCCTTTTAACAAAATATCGCATCACCTTCTCCTTCAAGTCGTCATCAAGTGCAGAAGTCACTTCATCCAAAAGATAAACACTCCTCTCAAGCAGAATAGAAATAACAATAGCTACCCTCTGCCTTTCACCACCAGACAAATTCCCAACATTCTTTTCAAGCATACCGTTATCAAGCTCGAAATAATCCAATAATTTCTCAGTTTTCTCATTCTGAAACCCTGAAGAAGCATTTGCCTTCAAATTAGAGACATAATGCAACCAATCAGCAACACTACCAGACCCAATACTCACATCCTGATCAACAAAAGCAACCCTTCTGCGAACATCCCAGACACTCTTTCCATCAACAGAAACACCATCGAAAAAAACTTTTCCTTTCTGAGCCGATATAAAACCCAAAATCAAAGAAAAAAGAGAAGACTTACCCAAACCAGACTTCCCCAAAACAACAACCTTATCTCCACGCCCAATCTCCAAAGACAGACTATTAAGAACCTTTTGACCATTAAAACTTAAAAAAACATCATCAAATTTAATCATAGAACCACCAACCTTATCATTCTCTATATTATTTTCCTTCCAAAACTTCTGAAACTAATTCCTTCAGCTTTTCTTTTGATTTATCAAGAGCATTGATACCTTTTCTTGTAATTTTATAGTATTTCCTGACTTTGCCTTCAACCACATTTTTTCGGCTATCAAGATATTCCTGACTTTCCAAAGAATGAAGAATCGGATACAAAGTACCTGGACTTACGGAATAACTATATCCTTTCAATTCCTTCATAATTTCTGTCCCAAAAATTTCTTCCTTATTCGCATGGTACAATATATATATTCTGATAAATCCCAAAAAACTATTTTTTAATTTTTATTGCTACAGTACCAAAAATTAATCATTATAATCCGTATTTAGAGTAAAAAGAAGTGCCTCTGTATACTGGCATATCAACTATCAATATATCCGTCTTAAAGGGTTCTAGTTGATTTAAGATCTGACCCTTGTAATCTATTAAGCATGTTATACCTGTATTTGTTGAGCGCAACAGTGAGCGCCTATTCTCTATTGCACGAAAGACCGCAATCTGATTATTTAAATACACCTCTCGACTATTCTTAAACCAGCCCTCATCAGACTGATTGACTAAAAAAGAAGCTCCACTTAAAGCAGCTTTTCTTGCAATATTAGGAAAAATATCTTCATAGCATATCAAAACAGAAAAATAGTGCCCCTGGTACTTAAGAAGATTCGAATCTATGCCAGAAGAATAATATCCAATAGGATAGAACTGTGTTAAAAAAGATAGAATTTTCTTACATGGAAGATACTCTCCGAAAGGAACTAGGTGCTTCTTGAAATATCTGCCTTTAACTTCTCCATATTTATTCAACAATAGCGATGAGTTATATAACTCACCATTTTGGTAATAAGGAAGACCTAAGATCAAATCGCAATTAATCTCTTTTGCAATATCTTCTATGTCTCTCATAAATCCCTCATCTCTATTATAGCTATAAGGCAAGATCGTCTCAGGAAATATTATAAGCTCTGCTCCTCTCTCTTTTGCAATTAAGCCCATCAGTCTTATTCTCTCTAAATTATCTTTATATAACTCCAGACTCCATTTTAAATTAGAATCTACATTTGTCTGAACCAAAGCAATATTATTAATACTACCTTCAGGTAAAAGAGCATTTAAACGATATCTGCTGTAACAAAAAGAGCCGGCTATAATTAATAAAATTATTGTAGAGTTAACCACTTTAAGTCTTATATTCTTATCAATAAATAAAAAGAGCAAAGCTGCATTGATCAGAACAACTATAAATGATACGCCGTAGACGCCAAATAGATCTGCAATCTGAATAAAATTTAAGCGACCCCAGAAAGCATAGCCTAAAAACCCCCAAGGAAGACCAGTAAAAATAAAAGAACGTAAGAATTCAAGAGACGCCCATAAACCAGCTATATAAAAGAGACTGATAAATTTTCTATTCTTATTAACTAAAATTACAAAAAATCCTGGGTATAAAGCTAAATAAAAAATTGCTGCTAAAAAACCGAGGAATGATACATGGATAACCCAATAAGACAAAAAACCAAAAGTTATAATACCCCAGAAATAACCTAACAAGAATTTTCTCTTAAAAGATCTTATGCTTATCCCAACATAGATAAGAGAAATAAGTGAAACTAATAACAACAAATCAAAATAATAGAAACCAACTACTGTCAATAAAGCAGAGGAGAGAACGGCTAGATATGTTTTCATCCATACTTTGGATAACAACATTTTTTATACTTCTTACCGCTACCGCAAGGACAGGGTTCATTTCTACCCACCTTCTTATTGTCTCTTTGATAGGTTTGGTGTCTATCTACACCTAAGCTCTCATGCGGAGTAACATGGTTTGGATCTTCAGATTTAGCCTTCATCTTTTTCAAAGATTGAAATTGATTGACCTCTTCATGTTTATAATCTTGAGCAGAGTTTTCAATCAAACCACTTGAAGCCATCTTAAATCTGGGGTGGAACTTAAATAGATATTCAACAACATCTAACTTAATTCTTGCAGCCATCTCTTGAAACATAGCATAAGATTCGTTTCTATACTCAACTAATGGATCTCGTTGACCATAGGCTCTTAAACCTATGCCTTCTCTTAAATAATCTAAACCATAGAGATGCTGCTTCCATCTCATATCTATAACGTGTAAAAATATCATTATCTCTAATCTTCTTATCTCCTCTTCACCTAGCTCCTGCTCTCTGCTTTGATAAATCTCGCGCATCTTAGAGCTCAAGTACTCGAAGCAGTTGGTTACGATTCTATGCCAGCTACTCTTATGCTCTCTCTCACCCTCCATGGATTTATCTTTTAAAATGCTTTCTGCAACTTGAATTCTAAACTTATCCAATAACCACTTAGAGAGACCATCCCAATCATAATTATCAACTAACTCAGCTTCGGATATATAGTTCTCTATCTCATACTCTAAAACTTCATCTATTATTTCATATATATGTTGTTTTAAATTCTTATTGAAAAGCACCCCCTTACGCTCATCATATATTGCCTGGCGCTGCTTATTCATTACATCGTCATAATCTAAGAGGTGCTTTCTTATCTCAAAATTAAAGCTCTCAACTCTCTTCTGTGCTGTACCTATAGCTCTTGTAATCAAGCCATGCTCTATCTTCTCACCATCTTCAATACCTAACCTATCCATAATCATAGCTATTCTCTCAGAACCAAATATACGCATCAACTCATCCTCTAGTGAAAGATAGAACTTTGAAGAACCAGGATCACCTTGACGTCCAGACCGACCTCTAAGCTGATTATCAATTCTTCTGGACTCATGTCGTTCTGTACCTATAACATGAAGACCTCCTAATTCAATTACTCTTTTGTTCTCATCTCTAACTAAAGATTCAGCTTCTTGACTCAATTTTTCAAGATCCTCTTCTGTTATATCATCACTATCTTTATTGTTACGCTTCAATTCAGTCTTTGCTAAAAACTCTGCATTTCCACCTAATAGAATATCTGTTCCGCGACCAGCCATATTTGTAGCAATTGTAACTGCCTTAAGTCTTCCAGCTTGAGCAATAATCTCAGCCTCACTCTCATGATATTTTGCATTTAAAACATTATGTGTCACACCTTTTTTCTTTAATAATTCGCTTATAATCTCAGACTTCTCTATTGAAGTAGTTCCTACAAGTACAGGCCTACCAACCTCATACATCCCGCTAATCTCATCAACAACAGCATTGAACTTCTCCCTCTGACTCTTGTAGATAACATCAGGGTTCTGCAATCTCTCTAAAGGCTTATTTGTAGGTACAACTAAAACATCTAGATTGTATATTTTATTAAACTCCGGAGCCTCTGTAGCAGCCGTCCCTGTCATGCCAGAAAGCTTTTCATACATCCTGAAGTAATTCTGAAAAGATATAGTAGCCAGAGTCTGGTTCTCTTGTTCTATCTTAAGAGCCTCTTTAGCTTCAATAGCCTGATGTAAACCATCAGACCAGCGACGCCCAGGCATAAGGCGACCTGTAAATTCATCTACTATTAGAACTTTACCTTCTTTTATTACATAATGAGTATCTCGCTTAAAAAGGAATCTGGCTCTTAAAGATTGATTTACATAGTGAGCCCATGGCTCAGAATAGGCATCCGGCATCTCCTCCCAAAGACTACTTATCTTAAGTATCTCTTCACATTTTTTCTCACCTCTTTGAGTCATGCGAGAGTTGTTGCTCTTCTCTTCAACTATAGCATCGCAACTATCATTGAACTCATCTCGGGGAATCTTCTCTTCGCGTCCATCTTGAGTACGGATTATAGTAAATCCATCTTGAGTATTCCTTGTATCAATTATCATTCTAACTTGAAGCTGTTTAGCCACCTTATCTGCAATATAATACTTATCTACTGAATCTTCAGATGGACCTGAGATAATAAGTGGTGTCCTAGCTTCGTCAATCAGAATAGAATCAACCTCATCAATTATAGCGTAGCTATGAGAATGCTGAACTACATCCTCTTTAGAGATAACCATGTTATCTCTTAAATAATCAAACCCAAATTCATTGTTTGTCCCATAAGTAATATCACAATTATAAGCCTCTCTCTTCTGCTCATGGTTCTGCCCATGTGTAATAACGCCTACAGTTAAGCCTAAAAATTCAAATAATGGGCCCATCCAATCTCTATCACGTTTAGCAAGATAATCATTTACAGTAACAATGTGAACCCCTTTTGAATTTAAAGCATTTAAGTAAGCAGGTAATGTAGCAACTAGAGTCTTACCTTCACCTGTTGCCATTTCAGCAATCTTACCTTGATAAAGTACAGCCCCGCCTATAAGCTGAACATCAAAATGTCTCATCTTCAATACTCTCTTTGCAGCCTCTCTCACAACTGCAAAAGCTTCAGGCATAATAACATCTAAGCTTTCCCCGGACGACACTCTCCCCTTAAACTCGTCAGCCTTAAGTCTTAGCTCTTGATCAGTTAATTTCTGAGTCTCAGCTTCATAAAAGTTTACTTTCTCCACTAAAGGGTTTAGCTTCTTTAGCTCTCTTTCGTTCTGAGTACCTATAATTTTTTTCATTATAAAATTAAGCATATCTATCCCTTACCTTTTCTTTAAAAAAGCTTCTATAAAATCATCTATATTCCCATCTAATACTCCCTGAGCATTGCCAATCTCAACATTGGTTCTATGATCTTTCACCATAGTATAGGGATGTAAAACATAAGAACGTATCTGATAACCCCAGCCTATATCTCCTTTAACCCGCATCTCCTGAAGCTCCTCTCTCTGTTTCTCTTTATTCAAATCATATAACTTAGACCTTAAGACTTTCATAGCTGAAGCTTTATTTTTATGCTGAGAACGTTCATTCTGACATTCAACAACAATACCAGTAGGATTATGTGTTATCCGTATTGCAGAATCTGTAACATTGACATGCTGACCACCGGCACCTGAAGAACGGAACGTATCAATCCTTAAATCCTTATCATCTATCTCAACCTCAACATCCTCAACCTCAGGCAGTATCTCAACTAAAGCAAAGGAGGTGTGCCTACGTTTATTTGCATCGAAAGGTGAAATTCTGACCAATCTATGGACCCCTTTCTCAGCCTTTAAAAAGCCATAAGCATAGTCGCCTTTTATTATAAAAGTAGCATTCTTTATTCCAGCCTCTTCTCCTTCTAGAATATCAAGCGTCTCTATCTTATATCCCTTTTTCTCAACCCATCTAGAGTACATCCTAATTAAAATCTGAGTCCAATCGCAAGACTCTGTTCCTCCAGCTCCAGCATGGACTGATATTATAGCATTACCAGAATCATGAGGCTCACTTAGATAAGCTTTAAATTCTAACCTGTCTATTTGAGATCTTACTTTATTAACCTCTTTAGATAAAGAATCGCCCTCTTCGTCTTCTGATATCTCAACTAGCTCTTCTAGGTCCTTCAACTCTCTCTCTAAAGACTTGAAACCTTCAACGTTATCTTTGAGAATCTTGAGCTCTTTAAGAATATTTTTATTCTTAGCACCATCATCCCAGAATCCAGGTTGGACCATCTCTCCTTCTATCTCTAATATACGTTTATCTTTTTTATCCAGGTCAAAGAAAACCTCGCAGTTCCTGGAATCTCTCTCTTAACTCTTTTACTGTTTGCATTAAGTCTTTACTCATATCTCCTCCTAGTAAGCTTATATTATAATGACACTATTCTATTATAGCATTATAGCGGATTTTACCCTTTTTTCCAAATCTAACAACTTCTTTTTAATCTCTGAGCCAAACATATACCCACCAAGAGCACCATTACTCCTTATAACTCTATGGCAAGGTATCAAAAAAGGATATGGGTTCTGCGATATAGCTCTGGCAACTAATCTCACTTTATTAGAAGCTCCAATCTCTTCTGCAACCCATTTATAACTACGAGTCTGGCTATATGGAATCTCTGCTATCTTTAAATACACCGATCTCTTAAACTCAGATAAATCTTTAAGTAGCCTATTTAATTCCTTTTTGCTTAACGTAATCATATATTCTCCCTGCAAGCATATCACCGATACCTTGTATCTTTCTTAAGTCTGAAATCGATATATCTCTATAAGAATCCAATCCACTAAGATATTTTAATATAACATTGACCTTGGATCTACCAATTCCAGGCAGATCATCAAAAGAGCTCTTCTTCATGCTCTTGCTTCTTAAAGACCTATGATATCCAATAGCAAACCTGTGGACCTCATCTCTTATCCTAATAAGTAAATTTTTCTCTAGAGAGTTTTTTGATAGAGCAACTGGTTCTCTCTTATACTTGCTGTGGATAACATCTTTACCTTTAGCATAGGCAATAAGAGCTAGATTAATATCTAGATTCTTATCTATTAAATCATTAATCTTATTCAAATGTCCCTTGCCGCCATCAAGCATGATTAGATCAGGAAGCACCTCTCTTTTTTTAATAAGATCTTTGTAGCGCCTCAGCACAACTTCAGACATCATCTCATAGTCGTTTATAAAATTCTGTTTTTTTAATTTAAATTTACGATAAAATTTTCTATCCTTAACTCCATCTCTAAACCTTACAACCCCTCCCACCGCAGATGTTCCAGATATATTAGATATGTCTATAGCATCAATAATACGGGGAAGCTTTGGAAGATTTAGAATATTTTTTATATTTTCTAATACATTAATACCTCCATTAAAACCAAAAATTCCTGAACTACTACCTAAAGCTCTCAATCTATCTCGCACTTTAACAGCTTTCTCATATTCCCTAGATTGCTTGTAAGTATCCATCTCTTTTACTAAATCTGCTACTACTCCTTCTCTATCGCCAAGAAGAGTTCTAATTATAATCAGTATATTTCTGCGATATTCAGATTGACTTATTTTATTTAAACAAGGGCCTGGACATAACCCTATATGAATATAAAGACAACCATTTTTATTTAAATGGTTGCAACTTCTAAAAGGAACTACCTCTCTTAGGGTTTTAAGGGTTAATTTTAAGCTTCCTACATCTGAGTAAGGACCAAGATAGAGTGAGCCATCTTTACGTCTATTACGAGTTATGAAGATACGAGGAAAATTATCCTTAAGAGTTATCTTCAAATAAGGATAAGACTTATCGTCTCTTAAGCTTACATTATAAAAAGGCTTCTCTCTCTTAATGAGATAAGATTCTAAGATCAGAGCTTCAGATTCAGAAGAGGTAACAATATAGTCAATATCACTTATCTTAGAGATCAATCTCTTGGATTTTAAACTTTTATCTTTAGAGCAAAAATGGGTAGATACTCTCTTTGATATTGATTTAGCCTTGCCTATATATATTGTATCACCTTTTGCATCTTTAAATATATAGACACCTGTTAAATCAGGAAGTTTGGCTATCTTCTCTTTCTGCAAAGTATGAATCTCCGCAAATCTCTGCTGTTAAAAAGCAGACTTGAAAAAACATAGATAGAGACTGACAGCAGTATTAAAGATACAAGAACTAATATCTCTGAAGAGAGAGATCTTAAGCAGAACTTTTTAGCAACTAACAATACCGCACCCATAATGATTGAGCAGACTAAAATTTTTAAAATACTTACGACAAACTCCTTGTTATATAATTTCATCTTTTTACTTAAAGCTATATATAGAAGAGTAAAATTACAGATTGCTGAAAAAGAAGTAGCAAGACATAGCCCTGAAGCTCTCATGGGAAACATTAAGATAACGCTGCCCAGTATGTTTACAGCTAAAGATATCATCGAAATTTTTACAGGTGTAAGAGTATTCTGCATAGAGTAGAAAGTAGCAACAAGAATCTTTATAGCTGCATAAAATAATAACCCTAAAGAATAGAATTTAAGAGCACTCGCTGTCATAGCCGTAGAATAACTAGAGAAATTACCATGCTGAAAAACAGCTATTATTATCTCTTTTGATAGAATAAAGAGACCGAACGTTGCAGGCACCATAATAAAAGCTACAAATCTTAACGATAAAAGTAGATTCTCCTCTATAGACCCATTCTCATCTTCTATATTCTTGGCAGAGAAAAAAGGTAGTACCGCAGTTGCAAGAGAGGTGGCAAATACAGCTAAAGGAAGCTGTACAAACCTCTGCGCATAGTATAAAGCTGCAATAGCACCTGAACCTACAATAGACTGAAGAGAAGCCAGTATAGTATCTATAAATATGCTGACCTGATAGACCCCTGCTCCAAAGAACCTAGGAAGTAATAATTTCCATATTCTCTTGTATTCTGGGTGAATTAAGACAGTTTTGGCTTTATATATCCCCTTACCTCTTATAGCAAAAAACTGCATAAACATCTCAAGGAGACCGCCTAATATCACTCCGAAAGCTAAAGAATAGACTCCGTATCTCTTTCCAAAAATTATTACACTAGATATTATAGATACATTTAAGACGGCAGGAGCCCAAGAATAGCTCCAAAACACCCTTTGGGATATTGCTATTCCAGCTACCATGGCAGTTAAACCTATAAGAAGTATGTAGGGAAACATTAACCTGGTTAACCTTACAGAGAGAATATACTTTTCAATATCAGCTTTAAAACCAGGTGCTATTAACTTAATCAATAATGGAGCAAAAAAAACACCGGCTATAGTAATCAAAGAGAGGATAAGAAAAGAAGAAATTACAAGCGCTTTGGATAGGCTTTTAAAATCATTTAGATTCTTTTTAGCTTTATACTCAGAGAGAATTGGAACAACTGCAGCATTAACCGCCTCTTCTCCTACGAAGCTACGCCAAATATTGGGGAGACGGAAAGCTACAACAAAAGCTTGAGCTCCATATCCAGTTCCAAAAAAGAAAGCAATTAAGATATCCCTTAAGAAACCAAGCACCCTACTTATGAGAGTAGCCGTACCTATTGTAAAAGATTTTTTTAATATCTGCCTAAACATATACCTTTATATATTTAAATTGTTTGACAAACCGATTTGATGTATGCTATATTTTGTCTCAAAATTGGAGGTTTTACAATGCCGAATTTAAAGTCTGCCTGTAAAAGACTCAAGCAAAATGCAAAAAGAGAGTCTAGGAATAAAACTGTAAAATCAGAACTTAAGACTAAAATTAAAAAATTCAAAGTAATGATAGCCGAAAAGAAGCTTTCAGAAGCTGAAGAATATTTTAAGGATCTAAAGAAAAGATTGATGCAAGCTGAAAGCAAAAATATTATTCATAAGAATAAAGCTTCTCGCTATATATCAAGATTTCAAACTTTACTCAATAAAGCAAGTAAGTAAAGATTCTTTTTCTTTTATTCGCAAATTAAATCTTAGCAACTGCTTTAGAATGGGATCTAAAGAGTAGGCCTAAAATTACCAAAGGCTTATAGCTTCCATAATTTCTATATCTAAATAATATTTTTTATTTTATTAATTTTATTGTCAGTATCTATTTTTTCCTCCAAATATAGACCTGATCGCCCAACTTAACCTTGAAGGGTATCTTAATTCCAGCTAACTCTCCCTTCTTTACTTTGATCACATATTTGTGTTCTTGCTGAATCTCTTCTGCTCGTACGAATTGGGCTGAAGTATTTTTACCTACAAATAATAATTCATTACCTTTTTTTAAAGAACCAGCTTGTACTAATATTTCTACAACAGATAACTTTGGATAATACTTTTTAACCTCGCCTAAATATATCTTCTCATATAGATGCTCTAAACGTCTGCTTATATCACCATCGTCTGGCCTACTAAAATAAAATCCATCTGAAAAACCTCTATTATAGACACTCTTCAATCTCTTCTTTAATCTCTTCTTTAAAGAGTCACTCAATCTATTCTCATAAAAAATATCTATCGCTTCCCTGTAAACAGAGACTACAACCTTTATATACTCTGGAGACCTCATTCTGCCTTCAATCTTAAAAGCATCTATACCTGAGCTTATCAAGCTATCTATAAAATCTACTGTACATAAGTCTTTTGGACTTAAGATATAATCTTTGCCCAATCTATACTCTAAGCTGCCTTTTCTCTCTTTTATTATAAATTCACGCCTGCAAGGCTGTAAGCACCTTCCTCTATTCGCAGACTCCCCATAAGAATACTCTGAAAGAAAACACCTTCCTGATATACTTACACACATAGCCCCGTGAATAAAGGCCTCTATTTTAATATTCATACCCTCTTTTTCTATCAGCTTTTTTATATCTCTTATATCTGAAAGACTACACTCACGCGCTAAGACAACCCTCTTAATCCCAACTTTATGATAATATCTAAGGGCTTCTATATTAGATACACTGGCCTGGGTTGAGAGATGTATTTTTAATCCTATTTTTTTTGCTAAAGATATAACAGCCATATCCCATGCTATTACAGCATCAACCTTACTCTCCTTAGCTTCTAAAAGAATTTTTTCTACTCTCCTTAACTCTTTATTCATAATTACAACATTTAAAGTCAAGTATCCTTTTATATTTCTCTTATGTAGCAGATTCATTATTTTCTTAAGATCTGAAATCTTAAAATTAGAAGCACGTTCGCGCATATTAAGACCTTGAATACCGAAATATATACTATCTGCTCCATTGTCAATCGCGGTATTTAGAGATGGCCAATCACCAGCAGGTACAACCAGTTCTGGTTTATAGATTCTAGGATGCTTCATATTAAACTTGAAAGACAATAATAAAACTATTTATCTTTATAGTAATCTTGCAAAGCTTTAACTTCAATATCTTTATCTTTTGCAGCTTTAATCCCTTCTACCCCAGCTGATGCAGCTGCTAGAGTAGTCATATAAGAGACCTTATTCTGGATAGCCATAATTCTAATATAACTATCATCATACTTGCTCTCTTTGCCAACAGGAGTATTGATAATAAGTTGTAACTCTTTATTTTTTATAAGATCTACTATATTAGGTCTGCCTTCATGCAACTTGTTCACTTTACAGACATCTAATCCATTGCTTTTAAGAAAATCAGCTGTACCAGCTGTAGCATAGATCTTAAATCCTAATCTATCCAAACCCTCTGCAATTGGAAGAAGTAGTTCTTTATCTTTATTCTTAACTGTAAGTAGTACAGAACCTGAAGTCGGAAGCTTACTGCCAGCTGCTTCTTGAGCCTTATAAAATGCAAGCCCAAAACTATCAGCTATACCCATCACCTCACCTGTTGCCTTCATCTCAGGCCCTAAAAGAGGATCAACATCGGGAAACATATTGAAAGGAAATACTGCCTCTTTAACTCCAAAATAAGGTAGGTTATATTTTTTAAGCTCTTTAAAATCTTTTATCTTCTTACCTAATATAAGCAAAGTTGCGATCCTTGCTATAGGTATTCCGATAATTTTTGAAACTAACGGTACTGTGCGAGATGCTCTTGGATTTGCTTCTAAAATATATACCTTATTGTCACAGATAGCATATTGAATATTTATCAACCCTACAACTTGCAACTCTCTTGCTATTAATTCTGTGTACTCCTCTATCTTTTCAAGGTGTTCTTTGGCTATAGTTCTTGTCGGAATAACACAAGCAGAATCACCAGAATGTACTCCAGCATATTCTATATGCTCCATAACAGAAGCAACGAAAGTATTCTCGCCATCAGATAAAGCATCGACTTCAAGTTCAACAGCATCCTCTAAGAATCTATCAATAAGCATAGGATATTCAGGCGATATATCTATTGCTTCTTTAGCATATTTTAATAGCCTATCTTTTCCATATATAATTTCCATACCCCGACCACCTAAAACGAAAGATGGCCTAACCATAAGAGGATAACCTATGCCATCAGCTATCCCTATAGCCTCTTCTACTGAACGTGCTATACCGCTTTCAGGTTGGAGAACATTTAAATCTATCATCTTCTTCCTAAAACGCTCTCTATCTTCAGCGAAATGTATGCTCTCGGGAGAAGTACCCAATATATTAATTCCGCAATCTTTTAATTCTTGAGCAATATTCAATGGTGTCTGACCGCCAAATTGAACTATCACTCCTTGAGGTTTCTCTTTTTTGTGTATAGCTAAAACATCCTCTACTGTTAGAGGCTCAAAATAGAGCTTGTCTGAAGTATCATAATCGGTGGAGACTGTCTCGGGGTTACAATTAATCATAATAGTCTCAAAACCTTCATCTTTTAAAGCAAATGCGGCATGGACACAAGTATAATCAAACTCTATGCCCTGACCTATTCTATTAGGACCTCCACCTAAAATCATAATTTTCTTATTATCTGATACAGGAACCTCGTCTTCTCCTTTAGAATAAGTTGAATAATAATAAGCAGCATCTTTAACTCCACTCACAGGTACAGTTTCAAAACGAGCCTCTATACCTATAGATATCCTCTTCTCCCTAACCTCTCTCTCTCCTATTTTAAAGAGAGTAGCTAGATACTTATCTGAGAAGCCCAGCTCTTTAGCTCTTCTTAAATCGTCATCAGATAAACCATTCCATCCACCAACAATAATTATTTCTTCAAAATCAACTAACTCTTTTATTTCGCTTAAGAACCATTCTCCTATATGAGTAGTCTTATAGAGTTCAGCTACTGTAATACCTTTTCTCAAAGCCTCGTATATTATAAATACTCGTTGGCTAGATGGAAATATTAGCCTTTTTTTTAGCTCCTTCAACGATAAATCTTTAAACTCTTTCACTCCTCCTAAGCCATATCTTTTAATCTCGAGAGACCTAATAGATTTTTGAAAAGACTCTTTAAAGCTCTTAGCAATACTCATAGCCTCTCCAACCGCTTTCATCTGAGTACCAAGAATATCTTTCTCTTGAGAAAATTTTTCAAATGCCCAGCGTGCAAATTTAACTACAACATAATCACCACTAGGAGTATACTTCTCTAAAGTCCCATCTCTCCAATAAGGAATCTCATCCATAGTCAATCCTGCTGCAAGCTTAGTTGAAACCCTTGCAATAGGAAATCCAGTCGCTTTCGAAGCCAAGGCCGATGAGCGAGAAGTTCTAGGATTTATCTCGATAACAACTATCCTACCATCTTTCTTATTGTGGGCAAATTGAACATTAGTCCCGCCTGTTACGCCGATTGCATCCACTATTCTATATGATATATCCTGCAGTTTTTTCTGTAAATCACTGGGGACTGTAAGCATAGGTGCTACACAGAAACTATCTCCAGTATGAACTCCCATTGCATCTACATTCTCAATAAAACATACTGTTATTTTCTGATTTTTAGCATCACGGACAACTTCAAGTTCAAGTTCTTCCCATCCTATAACAGCCTCTTCAACTAAAACTTGATTCACAATGCTTGCTGCAAGACCACGAGATACTATTACTCTTAACTCCTCAACATTATAGGCTATACCTCCCCCTGTTCCACCCATAGTATATGCAGGACGCAATACAACAGGATAACCTAGCTCAGTTGCTATTTTTTCTGCTTCTTCCACCGAATGAGAGACTTCAGATTTTGCAAGTGGAACACCGAGTTTATTCATCGTCTCTTTAAAAGCTAATCTATCTTCACCACGCTCTATAGCATCGATTTTTACTCCTATTACTTCAACATTATATTTATCAAGTACCCCTTCCTTATATAAAGAAGATGAAAGATTCAGAGCTGTCTGACCACCGAGGTTGGGGAGCAAAGCATCAGGACGTTCTTTATCTATAATTCTTGTTATACTCTCAATAGTCAAAGGCTCAATATATGTCTTATCGGCCATCCCAGGATCTGTCATAATAGTAGCAGGATTAGAATTAACAAGAACAACTTCGTAACCTTCCTCTCTAAGTGCTTTACAAGCCTGGGTTCCTGAATAATCAAACTCACAAGCCTGACCTATTATAATTGGACCTGAACCTATTATTAGAACCTTGTGGATATCGGAACGCTTCGGCATAAACCCTCCTTGATAATGATTAAAATTTGAGCACTATTATACCAATAAGAACCAACTTATCAACAGCAATCTGGAAAATTTTACAACTCTTCTTTGAGGTAAGACTACACCACCGTAGCTAGAGTTAAGGTACTAAAATTACCTCTCTTAATCAAGATAAATATAGCACTTTAAAAATAGGAGGCAAAATCTTCTAAATCGAATTTAAAAGACTCTTTATCTCCACCTCTCTGCATGCTCTCTAACTTAACCCAAATCTGATAACGTTTACCAGCTACGACCCTATCTCCTGGTATCTCAAACTTTAAAAACTCTTTCGTAAGTGTTCCAGATGTCTTTTTTGTCTCCTCTTTACTAGAAAAACTTATAAAACCGCCACTCTTCTTTGTTGGAAAAGGCTCTTCATCTTCCATTGTAGGATAGAGAGTATTTCGCATCTTAGGTACAACTCTACCTATTTTAGGTCCAATAACTATAACATTATATACTCTGGGTTTCGTTCTATCCATTCTGGCTATTACTGTTACCTCCAAGATATCACCTTCTAGATAAACCTCTACTGCAGCAGTTGCTTCCTTATGTTCTTTTGCTTCTCTCAATACAAGTATCTTCTCTTGAGCATAACCTAGAGAAGAGCAGACTAATATTAAACTGATAAAAATAATAAAGATTCTCTTCATTGTATTACCTCCTATACAATTAATCCGAGAATATTCTTAACCCTCTGGCCTTCATAGATGCCTCTATTCTTCGCCTCACTACTAACTTCCTTAGCCACTGCATGTAATGCATCCCGAATTGTTCCAACACCTGTTATTTTAATCGCAACATCTCCAAAATTATCTGCAACATCCATATTGAGATAACCGCACATAATGTAACCCCTGCTACCTCTTAAAACAATAAAATTATGGTCCCCTAGCTCAATTAAAATAGCTTCTATGATGCCATCTCCCACTCTTATCGCTTCTTTAATCATTATTCAAAACTCCATAAGATATTTTTAATAAATCTCTTTGTGTAAAAAATATAATGAGATCTAATATTAAAGAATAAGCATCTTTTTTGCCCTTTTTAAAACTATTCTCCAGATGGATAATAAACTCCGCCTCTAAGCTAGTCACCCTGTCAAGGAAACGAGGTAAGAGAGATAACAATATTACCTCATCTCTATATCCTTTCTCTTTTAAGGACAAGACTGTCTCAAGAGAACTCTTGGTATCTTTTGCCAGTATTCTTTCATAGAGATACTTTATCTCAGGCGGCTCTCTATCCTGAAGAAACTCACCAAGAGTATCTAATTCTATGCAATCTCTCTCTGGATATAGCAATTCAGATTTTAAAACAGCGTCAACAATAGACTTAAAGTCCTTGCTCTTATTATATATTTTTATTATATAACTCATAGCTTCTTGAGAAATTTTCTTACCACTAAAATCTTCAAGATAAGTCTTTATATCATTTGGATTAAATCTCAGCTCCATAATTTTTAATCCTTTGATACCTTCCCACTGAGGAAGTAGTTTCCAATAAATCTTACTTGTAAGATTAAAGATATAACTGTCTTTAAGAGTTGAAAAATCTATCTTCTCTTTTAAAAAAGCTACATTCTTATTTTTAAGAGATTCTGCATTATCTAAAAAATACAGCGTGTTGTCCTCAAAAAGAGAAGAGCTAAATATATCAGCAACAATATTTTCAAAAACATTTGCTTTAAAAGACTTTCTTTGAACTTTCTTAGACTTTAATCTTTTGACCTGAGACTCTAAAAATATCTCAGCAAGAGTACTATCTTTTGAATGTATTAAAAAAGCGCTCACCAGTCAATTACTACTCTATCCACAATATTCCTAGATAAGTCACTTAAAGCATCTCTTAAAGCCTGCGTTTCGCTTTTAGCATTAGTCCCGGATATAAGGTATGTCGACTCTCCAGATATATTTTCAGACCACAGCTCTTCTTCCCCTTCTATCAGCCGAACATCTGTACTAACAGTAACCCTGTATTCATCAACATCTTCATTGCTAGCATAGCTTAAAGCACTCTTATTATAATCTAAGATAGCACCTTCTATAACAATGTCAGCATCCTCAATATTAGAAACAGGAATTATATTGCCATCATATCTAAATCTCTCTTTTAGAATATTCTCAAGCTCTATCTCGAGCCCACGATAATAAAGCTTATAATCTGAAGATATATTATTTATTGATATTTTATTAGAGAATGTAGGAATATAGACTGTTTTGTATGGAGAATCCTGAACACTTCTTAAAGTATAACCGCAACCTGCAATAAATAAAGTAATTAAACATACTGCCGTTAATCTTTTCAATTAATTTTCTCTCTTTTTAAATGCAGCAATTTTCTCAGCAGCTACTACAGCCCAAACACTATTAGGACACTGTTTAACTACTTCTTCGTAATATACAACTGCGCTATCATATAGTTTTTGCTTCTCATAAAATTTAGCTGTATTATAAATGCTCTCTGCCTTACGCTCTTTTAGTCTCGCCAGTATCTTATCACCCTCTTGCGGCATATCACCAACTTTAGACATCTCTTCTAATCTCTTAATTGCAACCTCTGTACCTTCTTGCGAATAGTCTATCTTAGCTTCTTTCTCTGAGGCAACTTCTGCGAGTTGTATAACCGCATCGTCGGTTAACTCAGATCCCGGATAACCTGTAATAAGATTCTTAAAAGCCTCTTCTGCTCCAGGATAATCACCTATACGTTTATAGATTAATCCTAATTTAAACTGAGCTAAAGATGCATACTCACCATAAGGAGAGTTGTCTACTACTCTCTTGAATATCTCTATAGCTCTTGAATTATCGTCTGAGAAAGACATCTTCTCCATAAAATCTCTATCTTCGTTATCTCTTACAAAATAAAGATTTCCTATCTTATACTCCAAAGATATAACCTCGTCAACTCTTGAAGTGTAAGGATAAGTATCTATGATCTTTTGATATGCTTGAAATGCTTGATAATATTTTCCTAGTCTCTCTTGAGCTTGGCCAATGTAGAACTGGGCTTCTGGAGCATACTTTGACTTCTCATAATATTTAACAAGTTTACTAAAAGATTCAATTGCACTTTTAAAATCTTCTTCCTGAAATTTCTTATAGCCTAAGTTAAACTGTTCTTCAGGTGTATCTCTTACATAACTATCAGGATTTATCCATTTACCCGTCTCGGGGGTCCAGATCCAAAAAGAGAAAGCATTGTTTAAAAAACTAAAAAATACTATAAATACAACAAAAACCTTAAAGTTTTTCATAGCAAGAATTCTAAAGAATAAGCGCTTAAAAGTCAAATAGATAAATCCCCAAGCCAATCTTCGAAAAATCTGCTCATATGATCTTTCATCTCTTTATTGAAGTCTACATGTTGCTTATCGAAATCTTCTTTTTTAAAAGAGAGCTTATAACTAGAAATATAGTTCATGATAATTTCATAAGCCCAAGATACTTCTTTAAACTTCTCCATCAAATCATCTCTGTTATTACCTTTAGCAACATCCGGATGAGTTTTTTTGACCAACCTACGAAAAGACTCTTTTATCTCCCCTACCGTAACTTCAGAGTCAAGTTTAAGTATCTTCCTAGCTTTATTTAGTTCTTCAAAATTCATAGTTAAAGAATGAGATTAAGAGTTCCACCCACTGTTATAGCTACAAATATCATAATAGCTGCAGCTTTTAGCATATCTTTAAATCCTAACTCTCGAAATAAAACCATGAAAGTAGCAAAGCAGGGAAAATATATTGCAAGAATAACGCAGCCTACAGTAAGCTGCTTCAATGTTAAACCCATTGGCCCCAGCATGCCCACTGCAACATCTTTTCTTATAAATCCAACCAATAATGCCGAAATTGCTTCTGATGGTAAGCCCCAGATATTCTTAAGTACTGGTGAAAAAATTCGAGCAAAAAAATCTATTACTCCAAAGAAATAAGATACATTGACTAAGAATACGCCTAATAAAACATAAGGTATTGCAGTAAGAAAAAATCCTGATATTCGCATCCAGAGCTTCTTAACAACAGCGCCAAAATGAGGCCTTCTATATGGAGGAATCTCAAGCATCAAAGGTATGCTCTCGCCTTTTAAAACTTTATTTAAAATATAACCTATAATAAACCACAGCAATAAAAGAGTTGAAAATACAATCATTACAGCCTTGTTACTCCTAGCACCTAATAGTCCAACTATAACAGCTATCTGAGCCATGCAAGGCACAGCAATGCTGAGAAGAGTCGAGGCTATAAACTTCTCTCTTCTACTTTCAAGTAATCGTACTGATAAAGCGCCGGCAACATTACAACCTAAACCTAATATCATTCCAACAGCAGCATAACCATGTAAGCCTAGCTTATGCATAACATTATCAACTAAGACAGCAAAACGTGGAAGATATCCAAAATCTTCCATAAGTCCTAAGACAAAATAGAAACTCAAAATATAAGGAGCCACCATTACAATGGGTACATATAAGCCTGTAGTTAACAAACCAAATGAGAGCCCAAAGTCTATCCCGCCATTAATTAGCTTACCTATTATTATATAATGTAAAAAACCGAACTTAGATATAATAGAACTTAAACTACTCACTACAGGAAGCCAATAATTATTGAATAACGGATCCAATAGATGATTGATAATGCTCTCACCAATAAATCTGACTAAAAAAAACGATACCACCATAACGAAAGCACCTATAATAAAACCGCTAATAGGCCTGATGCTCCAGCCTTCTAATAATTCCAGAAATGTATGATGCCTGTGATGTAACCTCTGAACCTCTTTAATAATATTGCCTATCTCTACCCAACGCTCTTCATCGGATATATCACTTCTCTTCACTGGTTTCAGATTTTTCATCTTTAATGCTACTTCTCTTATCCCCTCACCAGTTAAACCGCAAGTACTTACAACAGGAACTCCCAATAACTCTTCTAGTTTTTTGACATCTATACTAATGCCACGATGCTTTGTCTCATCCCAAATATTCAATGCAACTATTACTGGTAAACCTCTGGTAAGTAGTTCTAAGGTAAGATACAAATTTCTCTCTAAATTTGTTGCATCAACCACATTGACAATTATATCCCCTTGATCAAGCATCTTAACTGCAACCTCTTCAGCACAACAATTAGGATTTGAGCTATATGTACCCGGGATATCTATTACCTCTACAACATCTCCAAAGATCTTGCTTCGGCCTTTTGTATATTCTACAGTTGAGCCAGGAAAATTAGAGATAACAACCCTAACCCCTGTAAGGCGAGAGAATATCGCACTCTTACCTACATTAGGATTGCCAACTAAGAGAATTTTTTTCATCTATCTATGTCTACCATAATCTTCTTAGCCATCCCATGACCAATGGCAACTTTAAAATTATCAATCTCGATAGTTTGAGGACCTCCCCAAAAATGAGAACTAATCTTAGTAATTTTTTTATCGACTCTTATACCCATACTTTGAAGACGCTCAATTAAACCAACGCCGCCTCTTATCTCAACAACCACTCCACTCTCTTTAGTTTCTAGATGTGTTATATCAGCTATCATAATGTTTTCCCCTTCTCCTCATTGTATCTTTTCTACTAATTGACTCTACTTTTTTTCTCTCTTTATCATAAACAGATACCGTATTAAAATCCTTAAAAAATACCGCAAGCTTATCCATCTCTTCTTTTGGTAAAGCTTTAACTTTAGAATCACGTAAAGGGGTATTCAGTTGAACTTCATCTGGACTTAATTCTGATACAACTTGCGCTATCCCTTTAGCCTCAGATTTATTTGAATTTAAAAACATAATCTGAATTCCAAATTTTCCTTTATAATTAGCTCTAAATTTTTTAATTCCTTTTAGTATACTTAAAAAATTCAAATCTTGATCAGGTCTATTGACAACTTTTAGATACTTATCGCTAGAGGCATCTAGTTTAGCTATTACAAAATCAATATCGGAGATGTCATCTCTAACATCCTCCCTTGAAAGCATAGTAGAGTTAGTGAGAAGTGCAGTGGGCTGACCCAAGATACTCTTTGCAGCTCTCGCTATATCTTTGATATTCAAAGCTAGGGTAGGCTCGCCTCTACCTGATAGAGTTACATAATCAATATCTAATCCAGAAGGTAAAGCTTTTAATTCATCAGCAATTAATTCAGTCTCTACAAAAACTTTTCTTTCTAGGCTTAACAAGCTCGGTTCTTTTATCTGACAATATATACAATCAAAACTACAAATCTTATTATCTTGAGACAGGGGATCAACTCCTAAAGAAGAACCAAGCCTCCAAGAAGATACCGGACCATAAATATATTTAAAATTACTTTTCATAATAACCGCCTTTAACCTATTAAAACACAATAGAAAGATTGACTCTATTATATTAAAATTCGAACCTTTTTACATATCAATAAACTATACTATAAACCTCTTATTTGTAAAGAATTTATAGAGTACAGATTGCTACATCTTAACATTTAGCATGCATTTATATGCAAATATCTTGGTCTAAGATAGGCGCATTTTAGACACAGAATTTAATACATTCTATCTATAGCTTTTTATAATAATTGAAAATTTACTGACTTACAAAAGCCAATCATTATATAATGAACCTATATTTGTTTAGACCGACACTGTGAGTGCTTTATTTTTTGTCATATTTAATAGCATCAGCTGGGCAAACATTCAAACAACGTGCACAGCTGAAACAATCGGCCGAAAACATCTTACCTTCAACCAAGCCTTTTGCAGACTCCAAAGGACATGCTTCTATGCAAGCACCACATTGAGTGCATTTTTCTCTGTTAATTCGAACACGAAAAATACTAAATCGCTCAGCTATCCAAGAAATAAAGCCAAAAGGACAAATAAGTTGACAAAACGGACGGTAGACAGCAAATGATACCAGCAAAACAATGCAGATTGTTAATAAAATACTTACTGTTTCAAAATCAAAATTAAATAAATTAAACGGATTGATATAATGATAAATTACAAAACCTTTACACTCTCCAACAATTCCAAACAGAAAAAGAAGCATAGTAATAAACAAGCCTATGCGAATTGTATTTGTAAATATAAATGGAAGTTTTATCTTTTTAGTTTTTCGTAAAATTGGAATGCTATAGATAAGTTCCTGCAGAGCACCAAAAGGACACACCCAGCCACAAATTATCTTATTGCCAACAATAGCTAATATGATGAAAAAAATGAAAACAATTATTTTAGCAATTGGATCCGGATAAATCCCTACCATTAATTTAAATATTTTAACTACTCCCTCCATCGGGTTAGGTGATTTACCGAGAATAAATCCAGCCACTATCACAGAAAATAATAGAGAAATAATATAGGGAGTTCTAGGATACCATTTATATCTATGCTTAATATCAGACTTATCTGGCCGCCCTAATTTAGTCAGAAAAACAAAGCTAAATAACGCTAGCGCTACATAAATATAATATTTAAGCATACTATCGCGATGAGAAAAGATGTGCTCAACAGCATGATGAAGTTTTTTATTTCTTACCTTTAGTAAATTGAGAGGTTTTTTCTTAGAAATATCAATAGGTAATCCAAGTTCACGAGCAAAACCTTTACTTGTAACTCCAAGCTGAAAAGCAATCTCCTGGATAGACATATTAATGTTAAAATCAATTGACTCTATTGATTTCCCTGGTGAGCTCAACAAAATTCCAAGAACTACAACAATAAGCATTCCTACTATGGTTGTAAACAACCAGACTCGTTGTTTAAATGAAATCTGAGAAAACCAAGAACTATTATTCATTTTTTTTCTTATACTAC
>Ga0307990_1000842_pt1 | contig 26521 bp, 23 predicted proteins | sample EllFjometagen129_FD_203168 | JGI IMG/M metagenome (GOLD analysis project Ga0307990, IMG submission 203168) | Marine microbial communities from Ellis Fjord, Antarctic Ocean - #129 | ecosystem: Environmental > Aquatic > Marine > Unclassified | place: Southern Ocean | collected 2014-10-08
CAAGCAAATAAAATCCTATAATGAATATTTATCTGACATTGAAATGCAAGATAAGAAATTTTTAAATGTTAATGTTTAAATATGGAAAAATAATAAGGCACTCGTCTGGAGACGAGCGCCAGCTGGGTTTTTTAAAAATATAAAATATTGTTTTTATTAATGTTTAAACTGTGTGTCGGTTACAAGTTTTTCTTTAAATGGAAAGTTTTTTTCAAAATCATTTAAATCATCGGCTTGAGTTTCAAAAGCCTTATCTTCAAAAAATTTCCCTTGAATATTGACAAATCCATTATTTGTCAATTCGAGAGCCATGAATGGTTCAAAGTTCTGTCCATCTTTTGTTGTTATAAAAAATTCCTTTGCATTTTTAAAACCAAAACGATGATAATAATCCGGATTTCCAAAAAGAATCATTCCCAAATAACCTAATTCTTTTGCTACTTTAATAGACTCATTTATGAGTTGTGAACCAACTCCCTTATTTTGAAATTTGGGCAATACTGATATAGGTCCTACGCATAAAATCTCATGTTCATTATTCTGAGAATCTATAACTTTAGCTTTTGTTGATATTATGTGTCCAATAATTTCATTTTCAAAAAACGCAACACGGTCAAGTTCGCTTATATAGCTCTTAGTTTTTCTAATATTGTGCAGAATCAAATGCTCTTCGCATCCCGGTTTATATAAATTCCAGAACGCTTCCCTTGTAATATTTTCTGTCTGTGAAAAATCCTTTTTGTTAGTTTTTTCAATAAGTATCTTCATAATTCTTCTAAGATTTCTGTTTTGTTTTTACAATCTTTCAAAAGGCAGGCAGTCTGTAAACCCACGTTCATTATTAATTTTTGACAAAATTAAAGCTATTTAGGGGATTAAAAAATAAATTATGTTGGAAATTAGTGGTGAATAAATTTGGTTTTAATTGAGTATCACGATTGGCAACTCTTTACAGGTACTCGTTAAACGAGCGCCAGCTGGGTTCTGATTTTGAGTTCTATAGTAAAGTACAATAGCAAACATGGACTTATTGTTTTGTATTTGTCAACATGCTCTCAATTCATTGTTTTAAATCCGTTGTTTTATTTTATTATGATATGGATACATTTGTTGATTTCTATTAATTAAGCTGTTTGGCATTGCATGCACTATATAGCTGGTGCTAGTCTCCAGACGAGTGCCTTCAATATCAATAAGTTTTCAAGGACACAGACAAGCAAATAAAATCCTATAATGAATATTTATCTGACATTGAAATGCAAGATAAGAAATTTTTAAATGTTAATGTTTAAATATGGAAAAATAATAAGGCACTCGTCTGGAGACGAGCGCCAGCTGGGATATTTTGAGAATTTTTTTCATCTGTATAAATTTTATTTTAATGCAAAAGTAAATATATTTATTTTTTTTGAAAGATTATTTATTATCTCTTCGTATTCTTTAAAACGATGTTCTCTAATAGGTCTGATTTTGAGTTCTGTAGTAAAGTAAAATAGCAAACAAGGACTTATTGTTTTGTATTTGTCAACATGCTCTCAATTCATTGTTTTTAATCCGTTGTTTTTATTTTATTATGATAGGGATACATTTGTTGATTTCTATTAATTAAGCTGTTTGGCATTGCATGCACTATATAGCTGGTGCTCGTCTCCAGACGAGTGCCTTCAATATCAATAAGTTTTCAAGGACACAGACAAGCAAATAATATCCTATAATGAATATTTATCTGACATTGAAATGCAAGATAAGGAATTTTTAAATGTTAATGTTTAAATATGGAAAAATAATAAGGCACTCGTCTGGAGACGAGCGCCAGCTGAGTCTGTACCACCCCGTTCATTATTAATTTTGACAAAAATAAAGTTATTTAGGGGATTTTAAATAAATTATGTTGGAAATTAGTGGTGAATAAATTTGGATTTAATTGAGTATCTCGATTGGCAACTCTGTTAGTGCTATGCTAACCATCATTTGTAAGGAGTGCTTAAAATCAAATAGTTTACTTTGCAGTCACTAGTTATAAACAAACGCCTTTGGATTTTCAAAGCGTTACAATTTGTAACAGTTTGGTTACATTCTTTACAGGCACTTGTTACAAACGAGCGCCAGCTGAAACTTTTTTTTTAATTCAATATTTCTGTCTGCTTTTTAGTGAATACATCCCAAATACATTTCACCAAATCGTTCTTTTCCTTTTATCTTAATATCACTTGTGCAATTATCAGATATGTACAATCCTTTTTTGTCAACAATAGCTACACAATCTAATTGACTTTCCCATTCATCAGGGTGTGGTGGTGGGTTCGAGAAGAAATTATATCTTATTCCTGCCCACATCTCAAAACCAATTTCAATGTCCGTATCTGGGTCATATCCAGAATTACCTCCTACTTTTATTGTTTTATTAATTAATCCTAATGATTCTTTCAACATAATTGAGCAAGTGTGAGCAACCAAGTCAGCAAGCTGAATCCCTTTTATTTTTATTGAATCCTGCTCCAAATTCAACTTAACAGAATCAGAATCTAATGCTTCAATTATTAACTTATAATTTAAGTCGTTTTTGCTTTTAAAAATCCCTTGGTCAAGAAATATATTTAATTCAGATTTTAAATCTTCTTGATTATTTTCTATTAAGTTTATCAAAGCATTATTTGTTGCAAATTTAAACTCATTCTCATTTGGTGGAGATATTACTACAAAAATTCGTATATCACTAATCAGTCTTTTTAAATATTTACGAAGTTCTTTTTGTTCCGGATTCATATCCATTCGTAAGCGACTCTTAAATTCATCTTTATTAGGGTCAAGACCGCAAAATGAAATATACTCACAAATTATATCATTTAAATCCTTATCGGAATAAATGAAAGCTCCTAAATAAAATCCAGCTTCATGATGTTTCGAATCATCATAATATATATAACCGCTATTTTTCATTCGTCGTTGTTAATAGCCCATAATACTAGCTTAAACAAAACTATGCTAGCACTCATTTGTAACGAGTGCTTAAAAACAAACAGTTTATTCAAACTTTAATGATCTGATCTGAATAAAGGTAGAGCATTATCCATAAAATTCTCTTTAGTATTTGATAAATAGAAATAATAAGCATCTGCAATATTTTTCTTATGAATTGTAACAATCATGCAATATTTATAACCCTTACCAAATTCGCCATTCGGATTTAAATCAACAAAAGTAGAAGCTCCCCAATCAGCATTAAACTCATCATTAACGGCATTTGTTCCAAATATGGTAAACTCATAATCCTTGCCACCTGTAATATTTAACATTACTGTTTTAAATAATATTTTGTATTGTGAGTTTCTGAAATTCTTCTGGCTTTCTAGTTCATTTTTCAAATCTTCATTTGCATACTCTTTGTATGTTATTGGTCTTAAAGCATACCTAATTACATAATCTTTATCAGGGTATTTCAATGCAAACTCATAATTCATATCTGAATTATCAATTATTGTATCTTCTATAAATCCAACTGGTATCTCAATTGTCATTCCAACTTCATTGATAAAGGATTTAAATTCAATGAGATTTTGAGCAAAAATTAAATTCTGAGATGTCAAACTCAGTAAAATAATGAAAAGTAGTCTAAAATATCTCATTGTCTTCGTCTATTAATTATTTAATATTTATGCTAACGATCTTAATAAAATGCGTTGTTAATGATTTTTATTTTTTATTGTAACTAGTTACTTAATTTTATTTGTTAAATAGTACATTATCAGCTAAAAAAAAATACGATTGTACTAAACTTTTAAAAGCAGTCAAGGAGTTTTCAAATCCATCTTTTGTTCTTGATGTCATAACTATTATTATTCCAGTCTTGCCAGCGTCTATATAAGCCATTGCTTCAAAGTTTCCGTAAGACTTACCAGATAAATATTTTACTTGTGCTATTACACTATCTTTTATCACAATATCCTTTTCATCTGTTACGATTATATCATGATAATTCTTTTTAAAATTTTTAAGGTCATATTTTATTAGCTGTTCCAAAGTTTTATAAGCCCTATCATCCAAAGATGCTGTATTTGCATACATTACTGCTATTGCATCAGCCCATGTTTCTCCCTTTTTATAAAAAACCGCATGTAATCCCTGACTTACTCCAGATTCATTATCCAAAACCCATCCTTCGGGAGCTGTCAAACTAAAAGCATGATTTTTCCCGTATATTATTCCGGTATTCATATTGTTTTGACTAAATAGTCCAAGACTGGCCAATGTAAAAATCAATAATGCTAAAATATTTTTCATAGTACTTTATTATTTTGCAGATGTTAAATTTGCTACAATACTAGTATAAACCTAACTTCCGTTTATTTCCATTATATTTTAAATATCCAAAAGACTTAAAATTCTTATTCTTCTGGAATCAATATTAATTAATTTTCAACACCAAAAACTTTTTCCCCACCCAAAAACGTCATCAAAACTTTAGCTTTAAACAATTCATTTTCGGGAATAATCATAATATCATTTTCAAGGACAACAAAATCGGCAATTTTACCGGCTTCAATACTGCCCTTTTCGTTTTCTTCGAAACAACTTTTCGCAGCCCAGATTGTCATTGCTTTAAGAGCTTGTTCGCGTGTCAGTGCATTTTCAGCCTGGAACCCATTCTCTGGAAATCCTTTTTGGTCTTTTCTTGCTACTCCTGCATAAAAACCAAATAAAGGATTAATATCTTCAATAGGAAAATCGCTGCCATTAGGAAGCCATCCGTTTTGTTCCAGGAGTTTTTTATAAGCATAAGCTCCTTTAATCCTTTCGGCACCAAGACGAGTTTCAGCCCAATACATATCCGATGTAGCATGAGTTGTTTGAATAGAAGGAATAATGTTGTAGTCACCATAAAGATGAAAATCATTAAGATTAACAACCTGCGAATGTTCAATTCGCCAGCGTAAATCATTTTTTCCTTTTAAAACAGAAGCATAAATATCCAACATCATTCTAACAGCAGAATCACCAATAGCATGAGTGTTTACCTGAAAACCCAGTTTATAAGCCAATTTACACTTCTCTAAATAATAATCATAGCTTTCAGTAATAATTCCATAGTTGGCTGTATCGTCTGTATATGGCTCCTTAAGGCAAGCTCCCCGTGAACCTAAAGCTCCATCGGAAAATAATTTCATGGAACGAACATTCAAATAATCGGTTTTGTATTTGCCTTCGTTCATTTTTTCGATATTCTCATCAGTTACCAGCAACATTGCATAAATGCGAATTTTTAATTCTCCTGATTTATTAAGACTGTCAATCAAATTTATCCAATCTTTGCTTAGTCCGGCATCAACAATAGAAGTAAGTCCAACAGCAAAACAATCTTTTTGCGCATCTAACAAAGCTCTTTTCTTTTGAGTCAGATTTGCTTCAGGAACTTTTGATTTCATATAATCGGCAGCATTTTCAAGCAGTATGCCTGTGAATTCGCCATTTTTAAAAACAATTTCATTTTTTGAATATTTATCAAAATTCAGCTTTGCTCTTTTTATTGCTTCGGAATTTACAAGAACAGCATGTCCATCAATTCTGGTGAGCAAGACAGGTGTGTCAGGAAAAATGGAATCCAATTCTTTTTTGTCAGGGAATTCTTTTGTTTCCCAATCGTTTTGGTCCCATCCCCTTCCAACAATCCATTGGGGTTTACACTTTTTATTATGTTTTATTAAAATATCAAGAATTTCTTCAAATGATGTTGTGTTGACAAGATTAGCATTTTGCAGAAACATTCCATATCCATCAAAATGACAATGGGCATCATAAAATCCGGGGAAGACAATTTTTCCTTTTAGGTCAATAGTTTTTTCAGAATTATATTTTTTCATTATCTCATCATTGCTGCCAATAGCAATAAATTTCCCATCCTTTATAGCAAAACTTTCTACAATTTGCATAGAATCGTTTACTGTATAAATTTTGGCGTTGTGAACAATCAGGTCAACTTGCTCTTTTTTGGTTTTACATGCTGTCAAAACAATTAGGATAAAAGTTAGTAAATAGATTGTATTTTTTTTCATAATTTTAAAATAGTAGTTTTCTGGTAATCACTAATAAAAAGTATTTTTAACAAAAATAGAAAAAAATCAAAGATTTTGTCTAATAGTATTAAATGTTTTATTTATTTTTGTGCTCCAGAAATTACAAACCTTAAAATAAAAAGTATGAACAACAAAACCTTAAATCCAAGATTGATTTTTATTATTGCTGTTATCTTAATTGCTGCAATTCTACGGCTAATAATAAACATTCCTAACGTTACTCCTATTGCTGCAATGGCTTTGTTTGGTGGTGTGTTTTTCAAGAAACGCTATCTCGGATATTTAATTCCTTTGGCTACATTGTTTATTACTGATTTAATTATTGGCTTCCATAGCACAATAATCTATGTTTATGCTGCTTTTGCAATTACTGTATCAATTGGATTTCTTATTAGAAATAAACTTAATGTTTTTTCAGTTGTTGGTGCTTCTCTAGCTTCATCAATTTTGTTTTTTCTAATTACAAATTTCGGTGCATGGGCAAGTGGAATGGTTGGCTATCCAATGGTTTTTGCTGGTTTGATTGAAAGCTATGTTGCTGGAATTCCTTTCTTCAGAACTGAAGTTTTAGGAACATTAGTTTTTAACGGAGTTTTCTTTGGAAGCTTTTATTTTGCTCAACAAAGATTTCCTGTTTTAGCGAAAGCATAAAATAATCAATTAATTAGCAATACAGCTACTTCTACATTCGAAATTCTTTAATCGATATTCATTATTCTTTTTTAAAAATTTAATCATGATTTTAATATTGCGTCCCTATGGGACTTAATTGGGATTGTGTTACATTTTCTATAAATATTAAGTCCCTAACAGGACTAAACTCTGCTATTTTGATTTTTGTAACAACCATTTTTAAAATCAAACTTTATTAATAAAGGGATGCAGATTTTTTTATTTTCAAGTCCCGTTAGTAACTTACTAATCGACATTCTACATTCTTTAATCATTATTCGTCATTTTTAAATATCGAACTATCGAACACAGATGATGCGAAGCAAGTCCGTAGGATTTACGATTTTAGATTTTTTTGTCCCGTAGGGACTATATATTTATAGAAAAAATGATTGCAATGAAATTCAAGTCCCGTTAGGGACGTTATATTATTTAATGTCTTTTCTGTATGATTTAGCCATGATTTTTGTAACAACCATTTTAAAAATTAAACCTTATTAATAAAAGGATGCAGTTTTTTATAGTACGAAAAGCCAAAATTAATTCGACATTCGAATTTCGTTAATCGACATTCTATATTCTTTAATCATTATTCGTCATTTTTAAATATCGAACTATCGAACATAGATGAAGCGAAGCAAGTCCGTAGGATTTACGATTTTAGATTTTTTTGTCCCGTAGGGACTATATATTTATAGAAATATAATTGCAATTATGTTCAAGTCCCTTTAGGGACGTTATATTATTTATTGCATTTTGCGTATGATTTAGTCATGATTCTTGCAGCAACCATTTTTAATATTAAACCTTATTAATAAAGAGATGCAGTTTTTTTATAGTGCGAAAAAACGAAGCTACTTCGACATTCGAATTTCGTTAATCGACATTCTATATTCTTTAATCATTATTCGTCATTTTTAAATATCGAACTATCGAACATAGATGAAGCGAAGCAAGTCCGTAGGATTTACGATTTTAGATTTTTTTGTCCCGTAGGGACTATATATTTATAGAAAAAATGATTACAATGAAATTCAAGTCCCGTTAGGGACGTTATATTATTTATTGTGCTATCATTAAACGGGCCTTTGCCCCTTAAAATCTATCCAACACATCAAAAAAATAATTAAGCTTTTTTAACTAACAAAACAATAAATTAAATTAAAAAATTATTGGTAATTTTGTAAAAAATTAAAGCTATGGGATTTTTTTCAAGCGCATATAGAAAATCTAAGGAATACAACTACAAAGCAATGTATTATGATAAAGAGAAAGATGAGTTAAAAAAACGAATAAGAAGAGCAAAATTAGATGATGTAAGCAATGATTCAGAAGAAGAAGAAAGCTCTTTTCACAAATTTAAAGGAAGATTTAGCGACTATTCCAATCTAAAGAAAAAACCAAGAACAAGTTTTGAGAAAATCCGACTATTAATAATCCTTCTCAGCGTGGTGATGATTATTATTATTTTATATCTTGTTTCGTATTTAACCATTTATATTATTAATAATGTCTGACCTAATTCGATTATTACCCGACTCAGTTGCCAACCAAATTGCAGCTGGTGAAGTAATTCAGCGACCTGCTTCGGCTGTCAAAGAATTGCTTGAAAATTCAATTGATTCGGGTGCTACTGAAATAAAAATTATTATCAAAGATGCTGGAAAAACATTAATACAAATTATTGATAACGGTTGTGGCATGTCAGAAACTGATGCCCGAATGTGTTTTGAACGACATGCTACATCAAAAATTAAAAAAGTAAACGATTTGTTTGCAATAAGAACTATGGGTTTTCGTGGTGAAGCTCTTGCTTCTATTGCTGCAATAGCTCAAGTTGAATTAAAAACTAAAAGAATTGAAGACGAACTTGCCACCTACCTTGTCATCGAAGGTTCTGTGGTGAAATCTCAATCGGCTTGCTCTGCTCCAAATGGAACTTCGATAGCAATAAAAAACCTGTTTTTCAATGTTCCTGCACGCCGAAATTTTTTAAAATCAAATCCTATTGAAACTAAACATATTTTCGATGAGCTTTATCGTATTGCAATTGCTCATCCGCAAATAAGCTTTGTTTTGTACGATAATAATAATGTTCGTTTTGACCTTGCTAAAGCAAATCTAAAACAAAGAATAGCAAATGTTTTAAGTAAAAATTATAGTGATAAATTGGTGCCATTAGAACAAAGCACAGATGTAATTTCAATATCAGGATTTATAGGAAAACCTGAATCGGCAAAAAAAACACGTGGTGAACAATTCTTTTTTGTTAACAATAGATTTATTAAACACCCCTACTTAAACCATGCTGTTGATAATGCTTTCGACGAATTGATACCCGAAGGATTCCATCCTTCATACTTTATCTTTTTTGATATTAATCCACAAAAAATTGATATTAATATTCATCCTACAAAAACGGAAGTTAATTTTCAAGATAATAAAGTCATTTATAATATTCTTAAATCAACAGTAAAACAATCGCTTGGAAAATTCAGCCTTACTCCTACTATTGATTTTAATGTTGAGCGAAGTTTTGATTATAAACCACCGCCAAAAGACTATCCTGTCAAGCAACCGGAAATAAAAGTTAATCCTGATTACAATCCTTTTGATAATAAACCTCTGACTGAAAGAGAAAGGTCGAATAAAGAAAACTGGACAAAATTGTATCAAAACACAGATAATAATTTTTCTGATTTTCCTAAATCACAAACTATTGAAACAACATCTTCGGAGCAACAATTGATTAGCAAGGAAAAGGAAAATATTGGAAGTTGCAATAATTTATTTCAACTCTCAAATCGTTTTATTCTTGCTAATGTAGAATCGGGTTTAATGCTTATCGACAAACAATTGGCTCACGAACGTATTTTGTATGATAAATATTTTGAAATGCTTAAAACTCAAAAAAACATTTCTCAGCAAGAACTTTTTCCCCAGACAATTGAATTTAATCCAAGTGATGCTGAATTGTTTGTGGAGTTAAAAGACGAAATTAAATTACTTGGCTTTGACATTAATGAATTTGGTCCAAATACTTTTATTGTTAATGGAGTTCCTGCAGATTTGCCCCACGAAAATGTTAAGGATTTATTAGAAGGAATTCTTGAAAATTATAAAAAGAATCTTATTGAAAACATACTTGATAAAAGAATAAATTTACTTCGTTCTTTGGCGAAAAAAATATCTGTAAAACATTGGCAAACCTTAAAAAAAGAAGAAATGCAGGTATTAGTCGAAGAATTGTTTAAATGTTCAATTCCTGAGACATCTCCTTCGGGAAAAAGAATTATTAAAATTATTTCTATTGATGAATTAAGTAATATTTTTAAAGAAAAATAAAATAGAAAATGAGCAGTCAACAATATAGACCAACTGGATTTAGAGTGTTACCGCCTGTAGTAAAAAACATACTAATAATTAATGTTTTGTTTTTTCTTGCAAGCATGGCTTTAACAAGGTTTAACATAGATTTATCCGATATTTTGGGCATGCACTATTTTGGTTCAGAAAAATTCAGACCTTATCAGTTGATAACTTATATGTTTATGCATGGTGGCTTTACTCACATTTTGTTCAACATGTTTGCTTTGTGGATGTTTGGCAATGTACTTGAAAATGTTTGGGGACCAAAACGCTTCATTATTTATTATTTAGTAACCGGAATTGGAGCCGTATTAATTCAATCATTAGTTTACTGGATTGAATTTTCACAAATCGAATCAGCTCTTGTTGCCTATTCAAATGCTCCTTCAATTGAGAGCTTTGAAATATTTATGAATGAGAATTTTAAAGGATTTTACAATCCTGCATGGTATAATGAATTTATGGGTTTTTGGAGCAACAATCCAAACAACTCTGAGATGGTCACTCAGTCATTGATTTCTGCCCGCAAATTAATTGAATTAAAAATGAACATTCCTACTGTAGGAGCCTCAGGTGCAGTGTTCGGAATTTTGCTCGCTTTCGGAATGATGTTTCCAAATTCACTAATTTATGTTTATTTTGCTATACCTGTAAAAGCAAAATGGTTTGTAATGATTTACGGTGCAATTGAATTATACTCAGGAATAGCAAACAATCCGGGAGACAATGTTGCTCATTTTGCTCATCTTGGAGGAATGATTTTCGGATTTTTTTTAATAAAATACTGGAATAAAAAAATTAATAAACCACAACATTTTAAACAATGAAAACTAATTCTATCATAAACCAACTAAAATTTTTCTATAAAAGCAATAAGACTTTATCTCTATTAATAATTGTTAATTTTGTTGCTTTAATATTAGTACGCTCAAATGTTTTCAACCTTTTTTACAATGTTTATTTATGCTATTTTGCAGGAAAACTATTTGTTACTTATCTTGATAATAAAAAACTTATAAGCACTTATATTTATGGAGCAATAGCAGGTGCTCTTATTTATTTATTGTTTTTTGGTACTAATAATTTTAATGGGAATATCTTTATTTCAATATCTGTAACTTCTGCTATATTAGCTCTTTTAGTTGCTATTGCCACATTTATTCCTAACTTTTCTTTAATGTTGTTTATATTTGGAAAAGTTAAACTAAAACATATTGCTATTGTTCTTGTGATTTTAGATATTATCACAATAAACCCTAAATATCCTAGTGCAAACATCTCTCATCTCGGTGGAATTTTATGGGGCTACTTTTCAATTTATTTACTTAAACACAATTTTGATACAAGTAAATTTTTGCACTGGTTTACAAAACCTAATACTAAAGTTAAAAAAGAAAAGCCAAAAGGAAGACCTGCTTCGGATGATGAATACAATAAAAACAAAAAAGTAAAACAAAAAGAAATTGATGCAATTCTTGATAAAATTTCCAAAAGTGGATATGATAGTTTATCAAAAAAAGAAAAAGAAACTCTTTTTAAAATGAAGAAGAAGTAGGCAGTTTGGAGTAGGCAGTAGGCAATAGGCAATTGTCAAGTTTACAAAAGAATTAAGAAAATAATTAATGGCAAAGAAATCAAAACATATATCATTTTTCGGAAGAATAGTTTTGTTTTTCAATTATCTTGCTGCACTTGCATTACTACTTAGCTACTCAGCATCATACATTAGTCCTGACACAATTTGGCCAATTGCTTTTTGTGGTTTAGCTTACCCATTCATTTTAATAGCTAATATTGTTTTTATTTTATTCTGGCTCCTATCTTTAAAAAAATATTTTCTAATTTCCTTAATAACAATATTAATCGGCTGGAATTTCATTGGCAAACACATTCAATTTAATTCCGAAGAAGAAGTTATTAAGAGCGATTCAACTTTAAGCATAATGTCTTTCAACGTTAAAGCATTTCATCATTTTAATTGGTTTAAAAATGTTGACACACCGATTTATAATGAATTTCGTGGTTTTTTAAAAAATCAAAATCCCGATATTATTTGCTTTCAAGAATATTATCAAAGGAATAAAACATTTAACATCACCGACACTTTATCAAAACATTTTAATCTAAAATATTATCATCTCAGTAAATATGAAAATATAAAAGACAAATATTTTATCGCCACCTTTTCAAAATATCCCATTGTAAACAGAGGAAAAATAATTGAAAGTGATTCTATGTATAAATGCTGCATCTTTACTGATATTTTATTTAGGGGAGATACGATAAGAATTTACAATATTCATCTTCAATCAATTCAACTTGGTTCTGAAGAATATTTGTTTACTGAAAATTATGATTTATTAAATATAGAAAAAGAAGAAACTGAAAGAATTAAAAAAGGCTCAAAAAAAGTTATAAAAAAACTTAAGAAAGCTTTTATTTTTCGTTCCAATCAATCGGAAAAGATTAAAGAGCACATTAATAATTCAGCTTATCCTGTTATTGTTTGCGGTGATTTCAACGACACACCTTCATCTTTTGCCTATCATAAAATATCTCATAAACTTAAAGATTCATTTGTTGAAAGCGGTAATGAAACAGGACAAACTTATGCCGGAAAATTTCCTTCGTTCAGAATAGATTATATTCTTCATAGCGATGATTTCAAATCTTCTAACTTTACTACTTATAAAGAAAATGATTTTTCCGACCATTTTCCAATTTATTGCAACATTAAATATTAATGCCAATCAAGGATTAAGAATATTTTTGCCACAAAGACACTAAAACACAAAATTTCACTAAGTTGTAATTTGTATTTATATATTTTCTTTGTGAATTTTTTTGAGTCTTCGAGCCTTAGTGGCTATAAAAGAATAAGTTAGAAAATTCAACCCTTGATTCGCATTATTAAAACGTTTTTATTTCACACTCAATATTTACATATCGGTTTTTAATATTTAAATAGTTTTGGAAATTGATTATTGATAAATTGAAATTTATTTGTTTTTTGGGATTTGTTTTTTGTTGTTTTAACTAAATTTGCAGTATTTTAAAATTACAAATCTATTTTACATTGTGGAATTCAAATTAACATCAGAATTTAAACCAACAGGCGACCAACCCGAAGCTATCAAACAATTATACGAAGGAATTGTTCGTGGTGATGAAGCTCAGGTTTTATTAGGTGTTACTGGTTCCGGAAAAACATTTACTATTGCAAATGTTATAAATGAGATTAAACGCCCTACCCTTGTTTTGAGTCATAACAAAACTCTTGCTGCTCAACTTTATGGTGAATTTAAACAGTTTTTTCCTGAAAATGCTGTTGAATATTTTGTATCATATTATGATTATTACCAACCCGAAGCATACCTCCCTGTTACAAACACATACATTGAAAAAGACCTTTCAATCAATGATGAAATTGAAAAATTACGATTAAGCACATCTTCATCATTGCTTTCAGGAAGGAGAGATATAATTGTAGTTTCTTCAGTATCCTGTATTTATGGAATGGGTAATCCCGATGATTTTTTAAGTCATATTTTAAGTTTAAATACAGGGCAAAAAATAAGCATAAACAAATTGCTTCACCAACTTGTAACAAGTCTTTATTCAAGAAATGAAATTGAATTTACAAGAGGAACATTCAGAGTTAAAGGCGATACTGTTGATATTTTTCTTGCTTATTCTGATTATGCTTGTCGTATTATTTTCTGGGGCGATGAAATAGAATCTATAGAACATTTCAATCCTTTGACAGGAAAAGTTTTTGAAACTGTTAAAAATATTATTATTTATCCTGCAAGTATTTTCGTTACATCTAAGGATAAAATGAAAAACTCTATCATTGCAATTCAGGATGACCTTTATAAACAAGTAGAATATTTCAAAGAATCAGGCAAACATCTTGAAGCAAAACGCCTCGAAGACCGCGTTACTTATGATATTGAAATGATGAGAGAATTAGGATATTGTTCTGGCATTGAAAACTATTCCCGATATTTTGATGGCAGAAATACAGGAGCCAGACCTTTTTGTCTTTTAGATTTTTTTCATGATGATTTTCTTATGGTGATTGACGAAAGTCACGTTGCAGTTCCACAAATCAGAGCAATGTATGGTGGGGACAGGTCAAGAAAACAAAATCTCGTAGAATATGGTTTCCGTCTTCCTTCGGCAATGGACAACAGACCTTTGAAATATGAAGAATTTGATGGAATTACAAAACAAGTAATTTATATCAGCGCCACTCCTGCTGAATATGAACTTCAAAAATGCGAGGGCGTTGTTGTTGAACAGTTAATCCGTCCAACTGGACTTCTTGACCCTGTTATTGAAGTACGCCCGAGTTTAAACCAAATTGATGACCTGCTTGATGAAATAGAAAAAGTTGTTTATAAAAAAGAAAGAATCCTTGTTACAACTCTTACTAAAAGAATGGCAGAAGAACTTTCTTCATATTTTATTAAACTTGGAATAAGATGCAGATATATTCACTCTGACATTGATACACTTGAAAGAGTTGAAATTATGCGTGAGTTAAGATTAGGAAGTTTTGATGTTCTCGTTGGTGTCAATCTTCTCCGTGAGGGACTTGACCTTCCTGAGGTTTCTTTAGTTGCTATTCTTGACGCTGACAAAGAAGGATTTCTTCGCTCTGAACGTTCTCTTACTCAAACAGCAGGTAGAGCAGCAAGAAACATAAACAGTAAAGTCATTATGTATGCTGATAAAATTACTAAATCAATGCAGTTAACTATTAATGAAACTGACAGAAGACGTGAACAACAGATGAAATATAATACCAAACACAATATAACTCCAAAACAAATTTTCAAAAGCACAGAATCAATTATGGGTCAAACTGCTATTATTAATACTAATGGAATTGAAAACAAAGCATACATAGAAAAAGATTCAATTGATATTGCTGCCGACCCTGTTGTAAAATACATGAGCAAAGAACAAATTAATAAAGCCATTCTTAAAGTCAGAAGAGAAATGGAAAAAGCTGTTAAAGCTCTTGATTTTATTGAAGCTGCGAGGCTTAGAGATGAAATGTTTGAACTTAAAAAAATGTTAGAGAACTAAGCTTTCTCAATCTTTCCTTTTATAAATAATTAAAGTCCGTCTATAATATCCAAGAGTAAAATAAATATTAATAAATCACAAATGGCAAGCATCAAAATTCAATAAAATTACAATGTTCAAAAATTCAATGACCAAAACTTATCATAGCTGTTTTAAACATTATATGGACAAGTTTAAAAAATTGATATTTGGAATTTATTTGTCATTTGTTTTTTGCTATTTGGTACTTTATCTCAAAATATATTTGACTTTATAGACAAAACTTATTAGAATAATTCAGAAAAAAATGTAATTTTGAACCAATGAACAAAGATGAGTTATATATTTTTCGTTGTATTGAATTAGCAAAAAACGGATTTGGAAATGTTGCTCCTAACCCAATGGTTGGTTGTGTTGTTGTTAACAACGAAAAAATCATTGGTGAAGGATATCATAAAAAATACGGAGAGCCACATGCCGAAGTCAATGCAATAAATTCTGTGAAAGACAAAGAACTTCTAAAAGATTCGACTTTGTTTGTAAATCTTGAACCTTGTTCACATTTCGGAAAAACACCACCCTGCTCCGATTTTATTATTTTAAATAAAATTCCAAAAGTCAGAATCGGATGTGTTGACTCATCTTCAAAAGTTGCAGGAAAAGGAATTGATAAACTTAAAAAGGCTGGGATTGATGTAAAAGTTGGTATTCTTGAAAAAGAAAGCAGAGAATTAAACAAGCGATTTTTTACTTTCCATGAAAAAAAACGTCCATATATAATTTTGAAATGGGCTCAAACTTCTGATAATTTTATTGACTTTGAAAGAAAAGATAATGAAAGCCCTCATGTAAACTGGATAACAGGAAAAGAGCTTAAAATTACTGTTCACAAATGGCGCAGCGAAGAACAAGCAATTATTGTTGGAACAAATACTGCTTTAAAAGACAATCCACAGCTTAGCGTAAGAGAATGGCAAGGAAAAAATCCATTGCGAATTGTTCTTGACGAAAAACTGATATTGCCCGAAACCCTTAACTTGCTTGACAACTCCACTCCTACTCTTGTCTTTACAGCTTTACAAAAAGCTGCAAAAAAAAACATAGAATATATCAGCATTGATTTTAAAAAAGATATCACTACTCAAATTTCCGTTAAACTGATTGAACGAAAAATCCAGTCTTTGATTGTTGAAGGAGGCAAACAGCTTCTCGAAACTTTTATAGATAATAATTTATGGGACGAAGCCCGAATTTTGATAGGGAATAAAACTTTCATAAAAGGTTTGAAAGCACCTAAAATTGATGGATTACCAACTTCAACTGAAGTAGTTGGAAAAGATAAAATTTTGATTTATAAAAATTATTAGAACAAAAATATGCTTTATATAATTCTTGCTTTAACTTCCTCTACATTGATTTTTGTTACTTTCAAGCTGTTTGAAAGAAACAAAATTCATATTTTTCAAGCAATTATTTTCAATTATATTGTTGCTACTTTATTAGGTTTTACAATTTCGTCAGGTGAAATTCCAATTGTTGAAATTCCTAATCAACCATGGTTTTATAATGCTCTGATAATTGGGATGTGTTTTATTTTGGGATTTTATCTTTTTGCAGTGTCAACTCAAAAAATTGGAATAACCATTACTGCTATTGCCAGCAAAATTTCTGTTATTATTCCTGTTACACTTGGTGTAATTTTATACAGCGAAATAATGACCTGGCTAAAATTAACAGGAATTGTTTTTGCTTTAATTGCATTCTATCTTACATTAAAAAAACAATCTGTTTTTGATTTTGACAAAAGATTTATTTTTTTGCCGATTCTCCTTATTCTTTTTACCGGAACTAATGATTCATTAATGAAATTCACAGAGCATTATCATGGAGTAAGTCAAAGCTTATATTTCGTTTCTACAATCTTTTTTTCGGCAATGATTATAGGGATTTCAATTTTGCTTTTCAACATATTGAAATTCAAAACAAAAATTAGAATAAGAAATATTATTGCCGGAGTAATTCTCGGAATATTAAATTTTATATCAACTTATTATTTTTATTTATCTTTAAGCTTGTTTGACAGCATAGTGTTTTTCCCAATTTTCAATGTCGGATTTGTAATAATGTCAACAATAGTAGGGTTTTTTATTTTTAAAGAAAAATTAAATTGGATTAATTGGTGCGGAATAATTTTATCGATGGTGGCTATTTTGTTTATTGCTTTAGCATAAATTAGAATTTTTTATTAGAATGTTATTTGACGACACATATAAAACAATAACAAAACAATCGGAAGGACTGTTTAAAGATAAAGGAAGTAGATTTATTGCAAAAACTTTTCCCGTTACAAACGAAAAAGAGATTAAGGAAATTTTACATGATTTACGTAAACAATATCATGATGCCCGACATCATTGCTTTGCCTATATTTTAGGAGCTGACAAAATCGCCTACCGTGTTAATGATGACGGAGAACCTTCGGGAACAGCAGGAAAAACAATCTACCGACAATTACTTTCTTATGAACTAACAAATATTCTAATTGTTGTTATCAGATATTTTGGGGGCACAAAGCTCGGAATTCCGGGCTTGATAAACGCATATAAAAGTGCAACTAAAGATGCTTTAGAAAAAAATGAAATAATTATTAAAACTGTTAAAGACATCTACCAGATTGATTACGATTATTCTGTGATGAACAATGTTATGAAAATAATTAAAGACGAGAAACTTGAACAGATTGAAACCGACTTCCAATTAAAATGCAAAATTGTTTTTTCTGTAAGAAAAAGTTATACAAATCGGATTTACGAAAGATTCTGTAAAGTTGATGGCTTGAAGATTAAGTTTTTAAGGACTGTTTAACTCGGTTCTGGTTTCTATTTACTCGCGAAGCTTCCTGCTTCGTACTTACTAAAATCAACTGAGAAGATCGAAAATTCTATTTGTTGAAGCACATCTCTGCTTTCTATTTAGTATTTTTGTATATTTGGTGTTCGATATATAATTTAATTGTTTAAAGCACCCATAAAAGAAATGGTAATTATTGAATTACTTTTATTAATCGTCGGAATTTATTTGGCATTTAATGTTTTAATAGGAGTTCTTTATTATTTGCCTAAATATATTATTACAGAAGGAAGTGTTAATTCTTTGAAAGAACTATTAGTTCTATGCACTTTCCCAGTTATTGGATTAGGAATCTGGCAATATCGAAGAAATGCTAAATGTTCTCAAATAGATCCTTATCCAAAGAATTTTTATATCTGGAAATACATGATAAGAATAAATACAGTCTTTCTTATTTTTTTCGGAGTAATTTTCATTCTCTATATTTTCTTGCTTTTTGGCTTATTTGGTTCAAGCTTTGATATCTGCGCCCCTTCAGATGAAATAAAACCATTGGGCATAGATGCAACTGTAGACGTTGTCATTTCATTGTTATGTGTGTTAGTTTTTGAAGGGCTTACTGTAATACTTGTCATATTTTCAGTAATAGCATTTATCCTTACGGAAGTACTCTTATTTATTGCTCTTATCTTAATTCCTATTATAATTAAAAAGATAATTTCAAGGAGGGCAAAATTTTTAATATTTAATTCTCAAACTTTAGATTGATTATTCCTGCAGGACAATTTCTCTTCTGGAGAACGTTTAACGAGGTGTAATGCGTGAAAATAATTGTCTAATTGGAAGTCAAAACAATCCTGTTGGGTGCAAACCATTCTAAAAAAACTCATCAAACAATTTAGAAAACCATTCGGGAGCCCTGCATGTTTTTCCTGTTTCTTTCGAGACAAAGGCTAAAGTAGTTTCTGCTTTACACAACAAATCACCTTTCTCATTATATATTTCATATTCGAAAAACATTCTTCTTGTAGGGATTTCTTTTATGATTGTTTTAACTGTAAGTAAATCATCATAAAATGCAGGCTTGATATATTTTATAAACATTGAATGAACAGGCATAAAAACACCTCTATCTTCAAGATTCTTATAGCTTCCGGATAATGCTCTTAATGCTTCTGTTCTTCCTACTTCAATATATTCGGGATAATTGCCATAATAAACATAACCCATTCTATCAGTGTCAGCATATCTTACCCTGATTTTTGTGTCATAAACGTACATATAATTGGAATTAAATTTTTGTAAAATTAATAAAATTTGTTGTGATGAAAAACAAGTTTAAAATTTGGCTAAATACATTTTTATTTCTTATTATTGTATAAATTTTAACAATCGAAATGCAAAAATCCTTTTATCTGAATTTCAGTATTTTTTTGTTTTTATTATTATTTATTTCCTGTAAAAATAATAAGCCAGAAATAATAAAAATAGAATCAAGTATAATTGTTCTTGACACTATCAATGTTCCTGAAGATGATTCTGCATGCTCTGAAATTATTGCTTCTTACAAAAGTAAAATTGCACCATTGACAAATATTATTGGACACTCCGAACTTGTTATGGCAAAAGAAAAGCCCGAAGGTTTGTTAAATAATTTTGTTGCGGATTTAATTTTTGAAAAAGGAAAAAAATATTTTAAATCTAAAAATCAACAGGATAATATTGATTTCTGTCTTTTAAACATGGGAAGTTTGCGAAAATCTTTACCTAAAGGAAAAATAACTGAAGCCGACATCTATGAACTTATGCCTTTTAATAATAAATTAGTTGTAATTACTCTTAGCGGCGAAAAAACCAATGAGTTACTGGAATACATTGCAAGTCAAGGTGGAGAAGTTGTAGCTAATTTTAAAATGAAAATAAAAAACAAAAAGCCACAAGATGTTTTTATTGAAGGAAAAGCTTTTGATATAAACAAGAAATATAGAATTTTAACTTACGATTATCTTGCAAGTGGTGGTGATAATATGAAATTCTTTCTTGAACCAATTAAAATGGAATTAATAGACATCGTCGGAAGAGATGCAATTTTGGAATACATCATTGAAGAAACAGAAAAAGGAAATAAGTTGAATGCACAATTAGATGGAAGAATTTGCAATTAGAGTTAGTATAGACTCAGAGCTTATTGACAAACACTAAAAAAAATTATGTAGTTTTCGTGGAAAAACTAATTAATGATTTCAAGCAACAAAATAAATAATTAATCTTTATGAAATTTAGAAAACTTCAAATATTATTAATAATTTTAGGATTAGGATTTGTTATTTCCACTTTTCATAGTTGTAGTTCAGACAAAAACGACTTAGTAAAAATCACAATTTTATATACAAACGACACTCATTCAAGGATTGACCCTTTTCCTCCTAATGATGTTGAATCCCCAAACATAGGTGGTTTTGCAAGAAGAGCTGCTTTGATAAAAAAAATCAGAAAACAAGAAAAAAATGTTTTATTGTTTGACGCAGGTGATATTTTTCAAGGCACTTTATATTTCAATCTGTTTAAAGGTGAACCGGAATTAAAACTGATGAGTGAAATGAAATACGATGCTGCTACAATTGGCAATCACGAATTCGACAATGGAGTTGAAGAATTTAGCAAGCAATTAGAAAATGCAAATTTTCCTTTTATTTCTTCTAATTATGATTTTTCAAAAACAATATTAAAAGACAAAATTCTTCCTTATAAAGTTTTTGAAATTGAAAATATTAAAATTGGTGTTTTTGGACTCGGAATAAATCCTGACGGATTAATAAATAAGAATAAATTTGGAAAAACAATTTATAATGATGCTTTAGAAAAAGCCAAAGAAATTTCATCTTTTCTTAAGGAAGATTTGAATTGCGATTTAGTTATTTGTTTGTCTCATTTAGGTTATCAACATAAAAATAAACAGTGTGGTGATATATGTATTGCAAAAAATACTAAATACATAAATTTAATCATTGGAGGGCACACACATACTTTCCTTGAGGAACCAACGAGATTAAACAATCAAGATAATACTGAAACCCTAATTGTTCAGTGCGGATACGGAGGGATAATGCTCGGAAAATTAGATTATTGTTTTAAAACAAAATAAAGAAAGAAGATTATCTTTATAAAGAAAATTTAATTAATAATCAAGTGAAATAATGTTTTTTTTTCAACTATTTTTATTAAATATTTGTTAAAAATTTCAAAATACACTTTTCCGAAAATATAAATCTTATAATTGGCGATGTAAAACACTTATTATTATATTAATAAAACATTATTTTGATATTTAAAATTAATGATTTTAGGGAGCAAAAAATAATTAAACTTACAGATGGAGAAAAAATTTATTGGAGTATGGGAAAATTGCCTTAAAATTATTAAGGATAATATTAGTTTCCAAAGTTTCAAAACATGGTTCGAACCAATTAAGCCGATTAGTTTAGATGACAACGTGCTTACGATTCAGGTACCGAGTCAATTTTTTTACGAATGGTTAGAAGAACACTTTATTAGTTTATTGAAAAGTACTATTAAAAAAGAATTAGGAACTAACGGAAGATTAGAATATAGTATTATTATGGATAGCTCGTTCAATGATTCAAAACCATACGCTATTAATGTTCCTACATCAAACAAGCAAGCAACAAACAATCCTTATGTTACAATGCCCATTGACTTAAATAAAGAAAAATCAAAAGATATTCCTAATCCGTTTATTATACCCGGTTTAAGAAAAATAAAAGTTCAATCACAATTGGTTGAATCTTATTCTTTTGATAATTTTATTGAAGGCGATTGTAATAGATTGGCGCGTTCTGCTGGTTTTGCTGTTGCTCAAAATCCTGGGAAAACTGCTTTTAATCCATTGTTAATATACAGTAATGTTGGTTTAGGAAAAACTCATCTTGCTCATGCAATTGGTCTTGAAGTTAAAACTAACTTCCCCGAAAAAACTGTGTTATATGTTTCGTCAGAACAATTCTTCCAGCAATTTGTTGACGCTACAAGAAATAATAATCAAAATGATTTTACACACTTTTATCAGATAATTGATGTGCTGATAATTGATGATATACAATTTTTAACAGGTAAAGAGAAAACTCAGGATGTATTTTTTCATATTTTTAATTTTCTTCATCAAAAAGGAAAGCAACTTATTATCACCTCTGATAAAGCACCCGTAGAACTGCAAGGTATGAAACCTCGCCTTCTTTCTCGATTCAAATGGGGACTGGCTGCCGACCTGCAACTCCCCGACCTCGAAACAAGAATTGCAATTCTTAAAAAGAAATTATATCACGATGGAGTTGAAATGCCCGAAGAAGTTATTGAATATCTTGCTTATAACATCACTACAAATATTCGTGAACTCGAAGGTGCTTTGATTTCGATTCTTGCTCAATCTTCTTTGAATAAAAAAGCTATCACTCTTGACCTGGCTAAACAAATGATAGATAAATTTGTTAAAAATACTTCAAGAGAAATTTCTATAGATTTTATTCAAAAAATAGTTAGCGATTATTTTAACCTTCCTATAGAGTTAATTATTTCAAACACCAGAAAAAGAGAAATTGTTCAGGCAAGACAAATTGCTATGTATTTTTCTAAGAAAATGACAAAATCATCACTGGCAACAATTGGATTCCATTGCGGAAACAAAGACCATGCAACTGTTTTACACGCTTGCAGAACTGTAAACAACCTGATGGACACCGACAAACAATTCAGAGGTTTTGTTGTTGATATTGAGAAAAAAATTAAAATTTAGTTCTTAAGATTTTTCAAATTTACTAACAATATGTTTCAAAATTTAATTCTAAAGTTTTATCAATTTGGAAAAAGATATTATAAGCATCATTAATAAAAAGGAAATTGTCCTTGCTTCCCAAAGAATTAAAAAACATATTCACAAAACTCCTGTTCTTTCTTCAGAAATCATTAACAAACTTTTAGATTCAAATTTCTTTTTCAAATGCGAAAACTTCCAAAAAGTCGGAGCTTTTAAATCACGCGGAGCCGTGAATGCAGTTTTTTCATTAGAAGAAAGTGAAATTCAAAATGGGGTTTGTACTCACTCATCAGGAAATCATGCTCAAGCATTGGCAAAAGCAGCTATGCTCAGAAACATTCCTGCTTATATTGTTATGCCCGAAAACTCGCCACAAGTAAAAGTTGATGCTGTTAAAGGGTACAATGGAATCATAACATTTTGCAAAGCAAATCTTAAAGCCAGAGAATCTACACTTAAAGAAATTAGAGATAAAACCGATGCAATTGAAATTCATCCTTATAACAATTACAATATTATTACCGGTCAGGCAACTGCTGCCAAAGAGCTTTTTGAAGAAATTAAAAACCTTGACATAATTATAGCTCCGATAGGTGGTGGCGGATTAATCAGTGGAACAGCCTTAGCAACACATTATTTTAGTCCGCAAACAAAAGTTATAGCTGCTGAGCCGGAAATGGCTGACGATGCTTACAGGTCATTCTATGAAGGAAAATTTATTCCATCGGAAAATCCACAAACTATCGCTGATGGTTTATTAACATCCTTAGGAAGCATCACCTATGATATTATAAAAAAGTATGTTGACCAAATTGTAGTATGTAGCGAAGAAGCAATTGCTGAAGCAATGAAACTTATTTGGACAAGAATGAAAATAATTATTGAACCATCAGCAGCAGTACCTTTAGCTACAATTCTTGAGAATAAATTTGATTATAAAAACAAAAGAATAGGAATAATTCTTTCGGGAGGAAATGTGGATTTGAATAAGCTACCTTTTAATAAACAATAGACTTTATTCCTTGATTGATAGCTAAATAACAAATAACAAGCATCAAAACTCAAATAAATCCCAATGAATAAAATCTCAATTATCAAAACCGTTTTGAACATTTGAAAATTGGTATTTGAAATTTTTTTGTCATTTGTTTTTTGTATTTTGGTGCTTTAATTCAAAATGTTTGATTTATAATATTAAAATGAACAAAGGTCTTTTATATTTACTTCCAACAACAATAGGCGATACAGCCATTAACAAAGTTATCCCTGCCTATGTTACTGAAACTATCAACTCAATTAGCGAATTTATTGTTGAGGACATTAGAACAGCTCGCAGATTTTTGATTAAAAACGGATATACTAAATCAATTGATAATATAACATTTCATTTACTCGACAAACACACTCCAATTGAAGAAATTCCATCATTTCTAAATAATATCTCAAAAGGTGTTTCTATTGGAATACTATCAGAATCAGGAACACCCTGCGTTGCAGACCCGGGAGCCGATGTTGTAAGAATTGCCCAACAAAAAAATATAACTGTAATTCCATTGGTTGGACCTTCTTCTATCCTACTCTCTATAATGGCATCGGGTTTTAATGGACAAAATTTTGCTTTTGTCGGCTATCTGCCAATTGACAAATCTGATAGAAACAAAAAAATTAAAGAGCTTGAAAAAAAAGTTTACAAACAAAATCAAACACAAATTTTCATAGAAACTCCGTACCGTAACACAAAACTTTTTGAAGCAATATTAAACTCTTGTTCAAATGAAACTCTTCTTTGCGTTGCCTGCGAAATAAGCCAGGAAAATGAATTTATTAAAACAAAATCAATTAAGGATTGGAAAAAACAAAGTCCTGATATAAATAAAAAGAATACGATTTTTTTGGTTTATAGGTAAAGCAAATATTCCACATATATTTAAAAATTTAATCATTTCTAAATTATTGGAGGACGCAATTTGCGACCTCCAATAACTTGAAGTCGCAAATTGCGACATCAAGTAAACTTGAGGTGCCAAATTTACACCTCAAGATTTTCAATAAAATTAACAAATAAAAATGAAATAAATTTGAATATATTCAAAAAAACTATTTGATTCTCCCCAGAGCTTTCAATCTATCCAATAAAGGAGGATGAGAATAATGAAAGAAGACATAAACAGGATGTGGTGTAAGATTGCTCAGATTGTTTACTGATAATTTCTTTAAAGCTTCAATAAGTGCTTTTGCATTGAAATTTTTGCCTGCAAAATAGTCAGCGGCATATTCATTTTTGCGAGAAATAATATTCATAATCAATCCTAAAATCAGCGAAAGCGGACTGTATAACAAACCAAAAACCAGAATACCTATATGAAAGCTTGCTTCAGCCTGCAAAGCTCCCGATAATATTTCAGAAAGCTCAGAACCTTTTGCAATAAAAAGTGATAAAATAAATAACATTAAGCCCGTTTGGAATATAGAAAGAAATACACCTAACAAAGTGTGTCTCTTCTTATAATGACCAATTTCGTGGGCAAGGACAGCAACCAATTCATCTGTGCTATGGTTGTTTATCAAAGTATCGTACAAAACAATTCTTTTTTTCATTCCCAAACCTGTGAAATATGCATTAGCTTTTTTTGACCTTTTAGAACCATCAATCACATAAATATTTTTCAACTTAAAACCAACCTTTTCCGAAAAGGTCTGAATGGCATTTCGCAAATCACCATCTTCAAGCGGAGTTTGTTTGTTAAAAAAAGGCACTATCAGGTTTGAATAAAACATAGCCATAAAGATTGAAAAAACTGAAACAACAAACCAGGCATAAAGCCAGAAATAAATTCCTGTAGTTTCGTATATCCAGATTATTAGAGAAAAAAGGCCACCACCAATTATTGCAGACAAAAACCATCCTTTGATTTTATCAAAAATAAAAGTTTTGGGTGTTGTTTTATTAAATCCGAATTTCGCTTCTATTACAAAAGTACTATAAACAGAAAAAGGTGTTGAAAATATATCTGCAACAATTCCTAAGATTCCAAAATACAACAATGCCATAAATATTGGATTCACTGTGTATTGCCTAACAAATCCATCTAACCAGCCAAAACCTCCGAGAAATAATATTATAAGCATTAATACAAAAGATAAAGAGCTAAGCAACAAAGAAAAACGATGTATGGTTTTTGTGTAATTCTGTTGTTTTTTATATTTTTCAGCATCATAAATTCCTTGGAGTTCTTTTGGCAAAACATCGCTCCATCTGGTGCTATTCAAATAATCCAAAAATCTTTCGAGAAGATAATCAAAAATTAATATTGCAATAATTATAATAAAAATCGTAGAACTTGTCATTAGGAATAATGTGTTTTAATTAAATAATTTGCAAATATAGGAGATTTAAACAAGTTTAGAAGAAATGATTATTGTTAAATTGTTAAATTGTCAAATTGTTGAATGCAGGATTAGTTCTTTACAATTTTAAAACTTTGAATAATACTTCCTGATTTAAATTTAAGGAAATACATGCCGTTTTTAAATTCTGACAAATCAATATTTTCTTTAAATTTTCCAAAAACTTCTTCTGTTCCGTTATCCATTAATTTTCCTTGCAAGTTATAAACTTCCCAGTGTATTTTTTCAGAACCTCTGACTTTTC
>Ga0307990_1000843_pt1 | contig 26490 bp, 19 predicted proteins | sample EllFjometagen129_FD_203168 | JGI IMG/M metagenome (GOLD analysis project Ga0307990, IMG submission 203168) | Marine microbial communities from Ellis Fjord, Antarctic Ocean - #129 | ecosystem: Environmental > Aquatic > Marine > Unclassified | place: Southern Ocean | collected 2014-10-08
GCTTCCGCGTAGCGGGAGAGGCACTAGGCCCTTGGGGCTGGGCACTGGGGGGAGACTTCAAATTCTTGAAGACGGATTCGGTCAGCTCGCGGTTTTCAATGAACTGGGTTCGGACTTCGTCGCGGTTTTCGATGAGGGCGGCGTTGTCTTCGAGGAAGGCATCGGCGTCCGATTCGAGTTGGGCGGACTGAAGGTCAGCCAGCGACTGCTCGGCGGTTTCGGCGCGGTTGGTGAGCGCGGCGACATCATCTGGGGCGGCCATATTTTCAATGGCGGCGAGAATGTCGTCCTGTGCCGTATCGGCGGGCAGGTTCAGTTTGTTGAGCAAAGCATCAATGGCAGGTTGCATGTGGGTCTCCTTGTTTGTGTTCTTGTCTAAAGGGGAAGAATCAAATGGCCCCGGTGAAATACGCTCCCCGATGGAAGAAGCTTCCACAGGGCGAGTCGCTGATTGCACGGGGCGAGGCTCGGGGGAACGATTTGAGAGCGGGAGGATGCCTTTGAGGTTGGGGTCGTTAGTAACGGCAGCATTCAAAAGGCGAACCGGACGAAGGCGTTCATTGCCTAGGTCTTCGCAATCGGATTTGGCCCAAACCGGCGAAAGAAAGCGGTAGCGTCCGCCCTTGACGGCGGCTTCGCCGGTATCCGTCCAGCGGATCTGAGCGAACAGGCCGCCGGGAGCGGAGGCATTAGGTGTTAGGCTTTGGGCTTTAGGACAAGACAGCAGGGAAGAAGGGGAAAGAACCTTGAGATCGGTGATCCATCCTGCGGCCTCGGAATGCTTGGCGGCATCGAGCGAGAAATGATCGAAGTCGATGAGCAGGCCAGGGAAATTGCCGGAAGAATTTTTGACGGTTTCAAATGCGGACACCATTTGACGGCAGGCCGATTCGTCAATGATCTGGGTAATCCCGGCGGCGCTATGAGGAAACTCACCGAGCGGGGCGAGTTGATACCAGCCGTCATCGGGCAGCTCAAAGTTTCTATTTAAAATCAGGTTCATGCCCTAAGGGTAAAAATCAAATGGCCCCGGTGGAATACGTGGCAGTGCTACTGAATCCACAGGGCAAGGAGGGAGATTATTTAACCGCGAAAGAGCGCAGAGAACGCAAAAAGGGAATGATCCGCAGATGGGCAGGAAGCAGCGTGATCTGGGCATATACGAAGGACTGGTCTGCCGCTGATTCCTTTTCTAGCTTTTCATTTGATTCTTCAGGTAGCATGACGACGAGTGTTGGAACTATTTCAGAACCAATTGTAAGGGGGAGTTCTTCTCCATACAGATACGTACAAGTAAGATATACGTTTAGCTCAGATAGCGCTAAAACACTGACCGGCACCGAGATGAGTCAGAGCTACGGTGAGCTTGATAGCATCGGACAGGACTTTTTTGAAAGCATGATCGGCGGGACTCTTGATAGCACCAATTACGGCAGCATATCGGTCGAAGCCGTTCCGGAGCCGGCGACCGCTGGACTGCTCGGAATCTCCGCGCTCGCTCTTTACGGCATTCGCCGTATCTACGGTCGCGTCTAAACCAACCGACCTTGACCCAAGCCCGATGGCCACAAACTGTCGGGCTTTTTTGTGATCGGCATATCGCCTCCTTTCCAAACCTTGGAACATTTCAGAAGCAATTTTCCAACCATTGGAAAAACGTACGTCCAACTTTCCAAGGTTTGGAAATCCACAGCGTCAGCGATCATCATTCTTTCCAAGGTTTGGAAGCTCGGTTCTGCCTTCGCAGAACCCACACGGACATTGCGCCGATGACGGCCAGTAACACGCTGGACGGTTCGGGAATCGCGCCAGCGACAATCGGCGTATCCGGTTCCGTCTCCCATGCAAAATCGTGAATAATTAAAGTCGATGAAGATTGATATTCTCCAGGCAAAGCCATTTTTGCCGGATAGTGTGATAATTGAAACCACCCATAATGAGTTTGCTCATCAACCACAAAAGCAATCCCTAAATATTTATTGAGAACGTTTTCAGGCTCCCAAATAGTGCCACTCGCCCAGCCTAATCCTTGACTGTCGGCTGACCAGTCATAAGAAATCTCTGCATCAATTAATACCCCCATATTCAGCGGAGTGTATTTTCCGTTGCTTGCAACTCCTGCATTTCCATTCAGAGGAGTAAAAGAAAAACCGTCATGCCCTTCGAAATAGAAATCCCATGTTGAATCGCGATTGATATCAACATTCACCCACATAATATCACCCATACCTGAGCTGATTACTGGATAGTCGGATGTTCCTGACCAAATAATGGAGGCAGAGACTGGGGCTATGCTGAGCCCCAGCCACAAAAGCCATGTCCATAACATGAAACGGATCATAGCAGTACCTTCCTACTTCACTTGATCGATACGGTAAAATCTCACAGTTGGAGGAGTGTCGCTATCATCGATCCAGTCGGTTTCTTCCGTGAGAATGCTGAGCGGTGCTGACAGTTCCGACCAACCATTTGTATCAAGTAGGTTAGTAGAAGCCATCACGGTGTGGAGGCTGCCGACCACGCTGTCCCAGACCAGTTGGGATACATCATTAGAAACCGTCGTGATGTCGGTAATTATCAGATCCTTGTCTTCCGGCAGATATCCGCTGATCAAAATGGAAACATCCTGCACGCCGTTGGAGAGCGAGCCTTTATGGCCGATCACAACCTCATACAGGCCGGTGGTGGTGTTTTCCACAACAACCTGTTCGACATTATCGAGAATATTGTCGCCATATGTTGCTGCATTGGTTGGGTTGAACGGATCAAGAACCCACGGGAAATTGGTCGATCCGTCGGGGGCAAAAACGCGCAAGTCGAGGTCGTTGATCAGCACGCTGTTTGTTGGATCAAGCTGATTAGGATGAACCGCACCGGGAACATCTGTCCAGCAGATTGTAACGCGCAACGATTGGTTGGTGTCTGCCGTCACACGGAAGGAGGCCGTTTCGCTATCGGGCAGGCTGACCTCTTTGAGATAGGGCTTGGAATTCCAGTCGGTCGTTTCGTCAAAGACCCGCGCAATCGAGAGCGTATTCATCAACCCCCATCCAAAGCGATAGTCAGGGCCGGGGTTATTCCCTGTTTCATCAGCGGTATGGATGACAATTCCTTTATATGTAGATGCCCATAGCGGCGCATTGGTGCCATGTAGCTGCTCATGAAGTTGCTGAAGCAGTCCCAGCGACCCGGTGACGGATGGAGCAGAAAAACTGGTTCCAGAAATACCGTTCCCGAAGTAGTAACCATCAATCGCAGCAGGAGTAATCAATCCGACTCCATTGGCGACGATATCGGGTTTAATGCGGCCATCATCCGTCGGCCCGAATCCGCTGAATGCAGACATCACGACATTGGACGCGGCTGTATAGCCGCCAACTATGTCATCCACTGCGCCAATCGTGAGAATATTTTTACTCGTCTTGCCACTGCCGATGGTGTCGAACCCATCGTCATAGCCATCGAGATGGCGAATCGCAGTACTGAGAACTGCATTTGTGTTTTCATCGAAATAATAATGTGAAACTGGTTGAGATGCAGGGCCATCGTCTCGGTCATTCCCAGCTGACCAAACAGGAAGATTGTAGACGGCAGTATATACAAATTGATCACGCTCTTTTGCAACTGTATCATACAAGCCAAACTGATAGTCTTCTGCGTCACCGATTGTTGGGGTACCGTACCATACCCATGCTGATACGGTCGCGTTGGATTGCCATCCTCGAGTTTGTCCGTAGGAATGGTTTGAAATGTAAATATCTTCAGCCGCCGCCATTTCGGAAAGATCATCCGTCCAGTCATGCGAATGAATGGATGCCTCGTATGCCATTCCGCGTGCCGGAGCATTGACTCCCGCTGCGGCCATGGTTCCCGCCACTGCAGAGGGATGATGATCAATTACCGATGAGCCGTCTTTTACTTCGACTCGTGAACCGAATTCAGTATGGGTGGCGAGCACAGCACCTTTATCCCATATCCCGAGCGCGACCGAACTTCCGGTCAGGCTGAATCCATTGGCAGAACCCGGCCTCACTTCATCGGATGAAATCGAATCAGCGGCATTTACATTATCTGTTTGGTAATATTGCGGATGACCCAGATCATCAAAATATTGAAGTTCCATTCCTCCGATTTCCGGGAAGTCTATGCGTGTGGGAATACCAAGTTTCTCCGCCCGAGCCAGAGTCTCCTCATATTTGGCACCATATTTTTCATGCATCCGATGTTTAAACCGGATCAGTTCCACCTTTTTATGTTTGTTGCGCAGTTCGTAGCCGAGGCGTTTAGATCGGTCGGGCTGATAAACCGGAGCCAGTTCTTCAAAGGCTTTGGTTTCCTGCTCTGTCATCTTAGGCATGGTGCCTTCAAACAATACATTCGCCAGCTCTTCGACCGAAATAACCTTTTTGGAAGCCAAGGAGTTCCAATCCTCCTGCAACTCTGCTGGAACGGGTGAGTCCGCCACCGTGGTGCCGCCCGGCAACCGATCGAACTCCTGCACATATTCATATTGTTCCTGTGTAATTAGGCCGTGATCGGCCATATGCCGCCAAAGATCATTAACCCCACCGAAATCCTGTGCGCAGACTGTCGCAGCGGTCAGCAGTGTCAATGTGAATGCCCCGACTCGGTTCATGATTCTTTTTCTCATAACAACTCCTTTTTAATAGAACCCGTTTGAATGACAGCGGGAGCGTAAAGAACGCAACCATCGGTGTCACGTCAAATGCTCGTTCAAATCAACCGTTCAGAATTCGGGGTCTTTTGGCAAAAGGTGAACGACGTGTGCGGGGTGAAATCGGCCGCATCGTCCCGACGGATTCGGTTTCCCAGCGGCGATGGTTGGCGAGCGCGAGCGCCATGACGCAGTCGTCGTGGAAGCCGGAAGGCGCGTTGTAGCTGATGTGGCCGCGCGGTGAAATTTCATATTCGTAGCGCTGCATCTCGTTGGTGAGCACCTGCCACTCTTCCGGCCAACTCACCCACAACAGTCATCATTCTCCCCAAGGTTTGAAAGATCGATTGCGCCTTCGTAGAACCCACACGGACATTGCGCCAATTACGACCAGCAACGAGCTGGACGGCTCCGGTACCGCTCCCGCGACAATTCCTACACCAGGAATGGATTCATACGCCCAGCCGTGAATCGTCATGCCGGGAAATTCATCATAAGCGGTCATTCGCACCCAGCCGAAATGAGTTTCGCCGTCTGCGTCAAACTGCAACCCCATGTAACCGGTTTGCCCAAGCCATGCACCAACACCTCCCATCTCTTGTTCATTCAAGAGAATCATCCAACTGACCAAAAGATGCTCACCACCAGTCCAATCGGATCGAGAGTTGTCGATTATACCGCCTGCTTCTCCAATCCAATCCCCTGTATGCTTATTACTGTCTTCACTCACAGCATAAAACCACGAGGAGTGAAGAGGGTCAGTCTCCCCAATCGTAAAGTCATTAATCCCATCCTCATTCAAATCCATCTCCAATGCGATAGGTATAGGAGGTGGAGGCCAGGATGGTGACGAATCAGAAGACCATGAAAGATCTATATTACGCTCTCCCGACCATATGACCTCGGCGTAAAGTGGAATCGCCACCGCGACAAGCGCAAAGATGGCGAGACCGATCTGCTTCGACTTCTTCATCGATCCCTTTTGATCCGGTAAAATCGAAAGTTTCGATTGGTAGAGGCTGTATCAACCCAGTCAAGCAATTCACTTGGAGCACTAACAGTTTGTTCTGCGCTCCAGTCATTGGTGCTGGTTAAATCTCCGGTAGATTCGATTCGATAACGCCCCCCAACAACGCTCGTCCATTCGATCTCAGCCGCATTGCTGTCGATATTTTTCCAACATTTTGAATCCACGATCATGATTCTTTCCAAGGGTTGGAAAAGCGGCGATGACGTCGGAGAACCCACACGGACATTACACCAATCACGACCAGCAATGCGCTAGATGGTTCGGGAACTGCGCCGGTCATAATCGATTCGCCAGGGACAATGTTATACGCCCAGCTGTGAATAGTTGCCTCGAACGCCGTGGTCGATGTCGACATTTCCACCCATCCGTAGTGGACTCCGTCGGCGGCATCAAACTGCAACCCCATGTACATATGATCAGCTCCGGCCCATGGCCCGCCAGCTATAGTTTGAAAACCAGCGGCCTGCCATGCTATCAAGCCGCGTGTTTCGCCTGACCATGTTGTGTCGGCCAACATTTCACCAATTAAAACATCTGGGGAAAGTGGATAATTATACGACCCCGTTATGGGGGTGCGAATATCCGCCGTGGTTTGGTTCGGCACTCCATCCAGACCGAGTAGAGGTATCACTCTGAACTCGAAAGTTAAGGGCATCTTCCACTCGAAAACAAAGTCGGTGGTGCTGTCTTCGTTCATATCCAAATTTAAAACATAGCCCGGATTGAACTCGTTGATTGCCAGCCAAACATCCCGCTCGCCCGACCAGACAATATCGGCAGATAACGGAGCCGCAAGCAATGCGGCTCCGACCAAACTCCATTTCAAAATGGATTTTGCTTCCATTATTTCATACGCCGGATGCGATAGAAACGAACCAATTCGTTGGTAGAACTGGCATCCAGCCATTCCATCGGTTCTACATTGGCGCTGACAGTTTCGCCAGTAGTATCCCAATTTCCGCTTGTCAGGCTGTCGGCAGTTTCAATTTCGTAAAGCGCACCGACCACGCCGGGCCAGTCGAGCTGGATGGGATTGCCCTGAGCAGTTGCGCCGATTTTTGTAATCACAAAGTCAGGGGCATTGGTCGGCGTGTTGCCAGAGAGAAGAATGGAAACATCCTGCACACCGTTGGTGAGTGTTCCTTTGTGGCTTACCTGAACCGTGTAGGTTCCGGCAACGGGTGTTTCGACATAAATCTGTTCGACGTTGTCGAGCACGTTGTCGCCCGGAACTGCGTTGCTGGCCGGATTAGCTCCGTCGAGCACCCACGGGAAGTTGGTAGAACCATCGGGAGCAAATATGCGCAGGTCGAGGTCGTTAATCAACATCCGGTTGGTGGGGTCGCAGGAGGACGGCGGAACAATCCCCTCTGGATCGGTCCAAACGATGGTGATCTTGACCGGGGTTCCGGTAACTGCCTGAATGTCGAACTCAACCATTTCCCCGTTTTGCAGCGAGACCTCTTTGATATTCGGAAGCGAGTCCCATGAGGCATTGTTGGTGACAGCCCATGCAGCGCGTTCGGTGTTCATCAGTCCCCAGCCGAAGCGGTAGTCGGGGCCGGGGTTGCCGATGTCGTCGGCGGTATGGAGCACCAGCGCCTTCATGGTAGAAGCGAGCATTGGGGCATTGGTTCCATAGATCAGCTCGTGCCACTGCTGAAGAAGCGCGAGCGATCCGCTCACCGCCGGCGCGGCAAAACTGGTTCCATTCATCGAAGCATAGCCGCTGGTGTTTGTGGTGTAGGTGGTGTAGACCCCTTCGCCGTTGGCCGAAATGTCGGGCTTAATGCGTCCGTCATCTGCAGGACCGCAACTGCTGAAATAGCGGAATCCATTATAGGCCAGCGACACGGTTGCGCCGTTGGTGTAGCCGCCCGGCAAATCGTCAACGGCTCCGACCGTCAGGATGTTTTTGCTGATGCCGCGTTGTGAAATGGTGTCGTATCCATCCGCGCCGCCATCGACTGGGCGCGGTACATCCGAATAATAGGCACGGTACAGCAGAGTGGTTCCGCTGGAGCTGTCAAAAAAGTAATAGCTGAAATATGGACTGCTAATGTTTTCGTGCCGATCATTGCCAGAGGCGTATACCGGTAGATGATAGGTTGCATCGTAAACAAACGCATCCATATCCCGGGAGGTTGAATTGTAAAAACCAAACTGCCAATCTTCTGTTTCGCTGTAGGCCACATCGCCCCGCCACCATGGATTGTAGGGGTTGTCATCGTATAAAAACCACCCGGCTGTATACCCATAGGAGTGGTTGGAAAGGTGGAAATTGGCGTTGCTCTGCACTCCGTCGGACATTTTTGAGATAATTTCTTGCCAATAATAGGCATCCACCTTCACCTCCGTTGCCATTCCCTGCGCATTGGCATCAATCCCGGCGGCGGCGATGGTTCCCGCCACACCCGTGGGATGGGGGTGGAGGGGCTGATTGTCCTCGTTTTGAACTCTTCCCTCAAACTCCTGATGGAGCTCCTGCGCATTGCCCCCATCCCAGACCCCAACGGTGATGTTGCTGCCGGTTAGGTTGAATCCGGTCGAGCCGCCGGGGTTAACGGAATCGGTGGACATAGTTTCGGCTGCGGTCGTATTAAATGTGGTGTTAAACAGCGGATGTCCCGACTCGTCGAGCGTCATCAGCTCGACAATCTGTCCGTCGGCACTCTCCCAGCGGTTCGAAATCCCATTGGCTTCAGCCCATTCAAGAGCTTCGGCGTGCCCCAGTTCCCATTTTTGCTTCGCACGGTATTTTGTCCGAATCATGTCCACCCGTAGGTGCTTACGGCGCAATTCGTAGCCAATGCGTTTGGATCGGTCGGGCTGATAAGCCGGAGCCAGCTCTTGAAAAGCTTGGGTTTCCTCTGCGGTCATCTCCGGCATGGCACCTTCAAATAAAACATTCGCCAGTTCTTCGACTGAAATAACCTTTTTGGAAGCCAAGGAATTCCAATCTTCCTGCAACTCTGCTGGAATGGGTGAGCCCGCTACCGTGGTGCCGCCCGGCAATCGATCAAACTCCTGCACATATTCATATTGTTCCTGCGAAATCAGGCCGTTATCGGCCATATGCCGCCAAAGATCATTAACCCCACCGAGATCCTGTGCGCAAACTGTCGTAGCGGCCAGCAGTATCAATGTGAATGCCCCGACTCGGGTAACGATTCCTTTTTTCATAACAACTCCTCTTTAAATAGAACCCGTTTGAATAACAGCGGGAGCGTAAAGAACCCACTCATTTGTGTCACGCTAAATGCTTATTCAAATGGAAAAGGGGTCAGCCGATGAATTTTAGAATCCACACTTTTCCCATGAATACATAAGGCAGATCGCGATGCCCACTCTTCTTTGCTCAACAGGAAACGAGAGGCAGGCTCTCCTTTTCCATCTTCCGTGTGTTCGGTGTATTCCGTGGTTAACCCTTGATCCGTATCGTCTTTGCGTTCTATGCGTTCCTTTGTGGAAAATTCTCCCGATTGCCACTTCGTTGCTGTCGAATACAACAGCCTGTCTCGCACTCGAAACGCAGTTGAGAGAGGCGGTTTGACAACCGCAATGAAGCAACGCGGAATGGCAACCTCGGCTCTCTGCAGACAGGCAGAATGCCCGTCTCACCTTCCATCCGCCGTCGCCAGAGGCTATGGCAGAACAAGAGGTTCGAAAGAAGCAAGCGAGACGCTTGCTCTACTTTTCCAACCCTTGGAATTTTCAGGGCGAAGTTTTCCAGACATTGGAAAATGCAAGCGAGACGCTTGCGCTACTTTATTCATCTGAAAAACTTTCCCTTCCCTTTTTGTGAGGTTTCGTGTTTCTCGTGGAAAAATTCTTCCGATTGCCACTTCGAGGTCATTTCTAGAGGCAGACTGGAGCCCTGCGATCCATTCGGCCGATGGCCGAAAAAACCCCGCTCGGCTGAGCGGGGTTTTCGGTCTAAAGCCCAAGACCTAAAGCCCAAAGCCCAAAGCCTATGGCCCAAATCCTAAGGCCTAAAGCCTATGGCCTTTCCAGATCGGCGTGCCATTCCTGCAGGGAACGGATCGGAGCCTGCCCTTTATGCCGTGCGGCGATTCCTTCGGCGGCGGCGACTGCCGCCGCAACGGTGGTGATGTAAGGCACGCTGTGCTTGATGGCATTCTTCCGAATGTAGGAGTCATCGTTGACGCTGAGCTTGCCGGACGGTGTGTTAACGATCAGCTGAATCTCTCCGTTCTTCACCGCGTCCACAATATTTGGCCGGCCTTCGTGCGCTTTGAGAATCGGATCAACTTCGATACCATTCTCTTTAAGGAAGGTAGCGGTGCCCGCGGTGGCGAGCAGTTTGAACCCATCCGCCTTGAGCTGTTTTGCGGCCACCGTCAGTTTTTCAGAGCGGTCGCGTTCCGAAACGGTGAGCAGGACGGTGCCTTCCATCGGCAGGGTGCCTTTGGTGGCTTCCTGCGCTTTGTAGAACGCCAGCCCGAAGGAGGAATCGATGCCGAGCACTTCGCCGGTGGAGCGCATTTCCGGCCCGAGGACCGGATCAACTTCTGGGAACATGTTGAACGGGAAGACGGATTCTTTGACCCCGAAATGCGGGATGTCCTGATGCTTGAGGTTGAAGTCGCCGAGCTTTTTACCGAGCATGATTTCCGTGGCGATACGCGCCATGGAAAGGCCGCAGACTTTGGAGACGAGCGGCACGGTGCGTGACGCGCGCGGGTTGGCTTCGAGCACATAGACGACATCTTCGCAGATGGCATACTGAATATTCATCAAACCCACCACACCCATTTCGCGGGCGATGGTGCGGGTGTATTCATAGATGGTTTTGATGTGCTTTTCAGGAATGCTGACCGGTGGGATGACGCAGGCGGAGTCGCCGGAGTGAATTCCGGCCTGTTCGATGTGCTGCATCACGGCGGGGACAAAAGCGTCTTCGCCGTCGGCGATGGCATCGGCTTCGGCCTCGATGGCGTTTTCTAGATATTTATCAATCAGGATTGGCCGGTCGGGAGTGACGCCGACGGCGGCGGCCATGTAGTCGCGCAGCATCGGTTCGTCGTAGACAATTTCCATACCGCGTCCGCCGAGAACGTAGGACGGGCGCACCATCACCGGGTAGCCGAGACGGTTGGCAATTTCAACGGCACCGTCGACATCGATGGTCATCGCGCCTTCGGCCATCGGGATGCCGAGCTTCTTCATGATGACATCGAACTGGTCGCGGTCTTCGGCGAGGTCGATCACTTCGGGCGAGGTGCCGAGGATGTTTACGCCAGCCTCTTCGAGTTCGCGCGCAATGTTGAGCGGAGTCTGCCCGCCGAATTGGCAAATGACGCCTTTGGGTTTTTCCTTCTCGTAGATCTGCAGGACGTCTTCGACGGTGAGCGGCTCGAAGTAGAGCTTGTCGGAGGTGTCGTAGTCGGTGGAGACGGTTTCGGGGTTGCAGTTGACCATAACGGTTTCGTAGTCCATGTCGCGCAGGGTGAATGCGGCGTGAACACAGCAGTAGTCGAATTCGATCCCCTGCCCAATTCGGTTGGGTCCGCCGCCGAGGATCATCACTTTATTAGGATTGTCCGTGACCGGGACTTCGTCAGGTGCGTTGTAGCTGGAATAGTAGTAGGCTGCGTCTTCAACGCCGCTGACGGGTACGGCGTGCCAGCCTTCGACGACGCCAGCCGCTTTGCGCTGTTCACGAATATCCTTTTCAGGGACGTCGAGAATCTTGGCGAGATACGCGTCGGCAAAGCCGTCCTTTTTGGCGGCTTCGAGCAGTTCATCGGGCAGTTTTTCGCCTTTAGTTTTGAGCACCTCTTCTTCGCGCTCGACGAGTTCTTTCATCTGTTCAAGGAACCAGGCTTTGATGCTGGTTTTGGCGAACAGCTCTTCGATGGTCGCGCCTTTGCGGAGCGCTTCGTAGAGGATGAACTGGCGGTCGCTGGTCGGAACCGAAAGCTTCGCCATCAACTCTTCGAGGGAGAGCGAGTTGAAGTTTTTGACAAAGCCGAGGCCGTGACGTCCGTTTTCCAAACTACGAATAGATTTCTGAACAGATTCTTTGTAGTTTTTGCCGATGCTCATGACTTCGCCGACGGCGCGCATCTGCGTGCCGAGCTTGTCTTCAACGCCTTTGAATTTTTCGAAGGCCCAGCGGGCAAACTTGATGACGACGTAGTCGCCGGACGGGGTGTATTTTTCGAGCGAGCCGTCGCGCCAATAGGGAATCTCCTTCATGGTCATTCCGCCCGCGAGCTTGGCCGAAACCAGTGCGATCGGAAAGCCAGTGGCTTTGGACGCCAGCGCGGAGGAGCGCGAGGTACGCGGGTTGATTTCAATGACCACGATGCGACCACTGACCGGATCGTGCGCCCATTGAACGTTGGTTCCGCCGATCACTTGAATGGCCTCAACGATAGCGTAGGAGTCTTTTTGTAGACGGTCCTGCAATTCCTGACTGATGGTGAGCATCGGAGCGGAGCAGAAGGAGTCGCCGGTATGCACGCCCATAGGATCGATGTTTTCGATGAAACAGACGGTGATGAGTTTATTGTCGGCATCGCGCACGACTTCAAGCTCCAGCTCTTCCCAGCCCAGCACGCTTTCTTCGATTAAAATCTGACCAATGAGGCTGGCATTGATGCCCCGCTCGCCGATGACGCGCAGTTCTTCGACGTTGTAGACAATGCCGCCGCCGGTGCCGCCCATCGTGTAGGCGGGGCGAATGACAACGGGATAGCCGAGTTCGGCCGCCACTTTTTCGGCGTCTTCGACGCTGTAGACGGCGGTACTTGCCGCCATTTCGATACCGAGCTTGTCCATCTGCTTTTTAAATTCGATGCGGTCTTCGCCGCGTTCGATCGCATCGAGTTTCACGCCGATCACTTCGACGCCGTATTTTTCGAGAATCCCGTGCTTGGAAAGGTCGAGGGAAAGGTTGAGCGCGGTTTGACCGCCAAGGTTTGGAAGTAGCGCGTCGGGGCGCTCCTTAGCGATAATCCGTTCGATGGTTTCGAGGTTGAGCGGTTCGATGTAAGTGACATCCGCCATGCCGGGGTCGGTCATGATGGTGGCGGGGTTGGAGTTCACGAGAACAATTTTATAACCCAGCTCGCGGAGTGCTTTGCACGCCTGCGTTCCGGAATAGTCAAATTCGCAGGCCTGCCCGATAATGATGGGGCCGGAGCCGATGATCAGGACGGTGTTGATGTCTTTCAGTTTTGGCATGTGGTTCTCCTTTATGCTTTTTTATTAATCTATAAATCCGAAACCTTAAGGCGTGATGGATTTCTAACCAGATTTCTTCCACAACCCCTTAGTCAACAGGAACTAAACATGGGTGGTTTTTTCTCAGAATCATTAACGGCAGAATCATTGGGACTGAACTTCCACGGAAAAGGAGGTTATAAAGAAAATTTCCACTGCTTGGAATTATTTCTAGATTTGTTCCTAGGTTTGGAAAAAATGATTGCCACTTCGTTGCTGTCATTCTTCCAGCCCAGCTCGACTTCGTCTTCGGTTCTGCCGTCCATAATTTTTCCAGACTCTCCCTCTTCATTTTGGTTATATACATTCTAAGTCAAAAACAGATTGTGGCCCGCGAAGTCGGCATCGCTGGTGACATTGACTCCTAAACGGCGCAAACCGGCTTCATCCCCCGGCGAGGGAATGTGCGAAAGGTGGACTTCGCACCCTCGAAGATCGGGCAGTTTTTCCATCGCCATCTGCGCAGAGGGATTGACCGCCGCGCTGACGCTCAGCGCAATCAGCGTTTCTTCGAGGTCGAGGCTGGCCGATTTTCCGTTGAGAAGATCCTGTTTCAAGTGGCAAACGGATTCAACCACGCTAGGGCTAAGCAGGTGCATTTCGTCGGGCAGATCCGCAAGTATTTTAATTGCGTTAAGCAGCATCGAAGAAGCCGCATGCATCAAGGGCGAGTTGCAACCCGTAACCATCCGCCCGTCGGCCAACTGAAGGGCCGCTCCACAGAAAACGCCATCGCGCCCTTTTTCGGTTTGTTGCGCTTTCTCAGCGGCTTCGCGTGCCGGAAGAACAACCGATCGACCACTAGGTTCTGCCCCAACCTCTTTGAGCAACAGCTCGGCACGCTCAACGGTCTTCTGATCCGCGCTACCGAGAGCATATTCGCAACGGTAACGAAAATAGCGCCGGATAATCTCCTGAATGGAGGCCTCGCGCACCGCCTCGTCGTCGATAATTGCATAGCCCGCACGATTGACGCCCATATCGGTCGGCGACTGATAAATGGATTCCTCCCCGGTGATCCGCTCAAGGATTCGTTTGAGCACCGGGAAAATTTCCACATCGCGGTTGTAGTTCACAGACGCTTCCCCGTGCGCTTCGAGGTGGAACGAGTCGACCAGATTAACGTCGCCAAGGTCAGCCGTAGCGGCTTCGTACGCAATATTGACCGGATGCTTCAGCGGCAGGTTCCAAATGGGAAAGGTCTCGAACTTGGAATAGCCGGAGGCGAGGCCGCGCTTATGGTCGTGATAGAGCTGGCTCAAGCAGGTGCCCATTTTGCCACTGCCTGGGCCGGGTGCAGAAACCACAACGATCGGCTTGGTGGTTTCAATATAGGGGTTCGCACCATAGCCCTCGTCACTGGCGATGACATCGACATCCGTCGGGTAGCCCTTTGTCGCGCGGTGAATGTAGGTTTTCACGCCGCGCCGTTCGAGCCGGTTCTTAAACTGAACGGCGGCGGGCTGTTCGTTGAAGCGCGTGATGACCACGCCCGCAACCGAAAGTCCCCATTCGCGCAGATCGTCAATCAGACGGAGCATATCCGCATCGTAAGTGATCCCAAAATCAGCGCGGACTTTTTTGCGCTCGATATCGCCCGCATAGATGCAAAGAATAATTTCGGCGCGGTCGCGCAGGCGTTGAAGAAGGCGAATTTTTACATTCGGGTCGAACCCGGGAAGGATACGCGAAGCGTGATAGTCAAAAACTAGTTTCCCGCCGAATTCCAGATAGAGTTTATTCTGAAACTTTTCCGCGCGCTGAATGATGTATTCACTCTGTTCGTCCAAATATTTTTCGTTATCAAAACCGACTTTCTGCATTCTTAAAAATCCTCCGTATTCGTTTCTATAATACACCGCGCACGTGAAGAGGGATTTTAATGCCACGAACAAAAACCGCAATCAAAACCCGCAACCGACTGCGCTTTTCCAATATTTCAAACGAGGATCGTCTTTTCAGCCTATTTTCTTTTGTTTCCAAAAGGACACTCGTGCACAATGCGGAACCCTATTTTAAACAGTCAAACGGAGCAAAATTATGTGCGGAGTGGTCGGATACATTGGAAATAAAGAAGCGGCTCCAATCTTGATCGATGGATTGCAGCGGCTGGAATACCGCGGATACGATTCGGCCGGCATTGCGGTGCTCCGCGATGGAACCATCACTTCAGGCAAAGAGGTGGGTCGGTTGGCCAATCTGGAACGGGAGCTCGAACAGAACCCGATTGCCGGCACCCGCGGAATCGGTCACACCCGTTGGGCGACGCATGGAGCCCCTTCGCAGGCCAATTCGCATCCGCACCTCAGCTCGGACGGTTCTATTTCGGTCGTGCACAACGGGATTATTGAAAATTACGCGGAGTTGCGCGATGAGCTTTCCGCACAGGGTCACACGTTCCTTTCGGAAACCGACACCGAAGTGGTTCCACATTTGATCGAACAGGCGCTCAAAAACGGCGCGACATCTCCGATCGAGGCGCTTCAAATCACGTTACAAAAGCTACGCGGAGCCTACGCTCTGGGCGTTTTGTTTCAAAGTGAGCCAGATGCGGTTTATTGCGCACGTCTGGGCAGCCCGTTGATTATTGGGATTGGCGAGAACGAAAACTTTATTGCCAGCGATGTTCCCGCAATCATCAACCGGATCTCTGAGGCCATTTATCTCAACGATGGTGAAATAGCTACATTGCGTACGGACGGGGTAGAAATTTGCACAATCGCCGGCGATGCGGTGACACCGGAAATCAAAAAAATTGAGTTTAAAGCTGAAGATGCCGAACACGCGGGCTTTGAAACCTTCATGTTGAAGGAAATCCATGAACAGCCACGGATTTTGCGCGCGCTGCTCGAAAAGCATGTGTCGTCAGAGGGTGTAATCGATATTGGCACGGATTTGAGCCCGGACTATTTCCGCAAACTCAACCGCATCATGATTGTTTCGTGCGGCACGGCCTATCACGCGGGGATGTACGCCAAGCTATTGCTGGAAAACCTGACCGGTATTGCGGTGGAAACGGATCTGGCGAGCGAGTTCCGCTACCGCGACCCGAAGATTGATCCCGGCACCCTGATCATCCCCGTTTCGCAGTCGGGCGAAACGGCGGATACACTGGCATCCATTCGGATGGCGAAGGACTGGGGTTGCAAAATCTTTTCGGTGTGCAACGTCGAAGGCAGCTCGGTGGTGCGCGAGAGCGATGCAACCTTCTTCACAAACTGTGGCCCCGAGATTGGCGTGGCTTCGACCAAGGCCTACACCGCTCAGCAGATGGCCTTTGCTTTGCTGTCGCTCTATATTGCCGAGGTGCGTGGGAATTTGACTCGGGAACAGGTTCAAGCCTATCTCAAGGATCTGCACGAGGTGCCCGATGCGGTTCACTATGTGATCCAGAAAAAGGCAGAAATTCAGGTGATCGGCGAGAAGCATCATGATGGCCCCAGCTCTCTCTATCTGGGCCGACGCTATAATTTCCCCACGGCGCTCGAAGGCGCGTTGAAGAATAAAGAAATTTCCTACCAGCACGCCGAAGGCTATGCGGCGGGCGAAATGAAGCACGGACCGATTGCACTCATCAACGAAGCCCTACCCGTCATTTGCATCTGCACACAAACCGCAGATGAAGTGTACGAAAAAATGCTTTCGAACGTCAAAGAGGTCGAGGCGCGCCGCGGCCGCATTATTGCGGTGGTGAGCGAAGGCGACACCGAACTGTCGAAGCTGACGGACGATGTGATTGTTGTGCCGGCCGTGCGCGATGAGTTCTCGCCGATGGTCAATGTCGCGGCGCTTCAACTGCTAGCCTATTACGCGGCCCGCGCTCGCGGGACAGATATCGACAAACCGCGCAACCTGGCCAAAAGCGTCACCGTGGAATAACCACTCTTTGGCGTTGCCGAGATCAATTGATGGAGGCTACCTGTCCGCCGTAGCCGCCTGACCTCCCTAGCCTCGGCGGCGGAGGTTGGCGAAGGCGGGAGCCTCCACCCTTTCATTTTTCCAAGGGTTGGAAAATCCGCAAGATGGCCCTGGGCGTCGAAGAGCTTCATGGGGCAGACCCTACCCGCCGAGAGCCGTAGAATCAATGCGCGGCTTTCGGTCGGATCCTCGGAAAGGTGGAAAAGCAGGCCGGGTTCGCCGACGGTGGTTTTGATCCATTCGCCAATGCCGCCGCGTTCGGTGACGCTGCCCGGCGGAATGTATTTCAAATTATCTTTGCGCACGGCGATCTGGGTCAGCGCTTCCTGAATGACGTATGCGCGGCCATCCTGCGATTCACCCAGCAGTGCGGGCAGCAGATTTTCATCGTCCTGCCCTGCGCTCGGGCCTCTTCGATGCGGGCTGCACCTCCGGCGGCATCGACCAGCCGCTTACCGATTTAAACTTGCCCGTCTGTGGTAAAATGGATTCCCTCATAGGTGGGTAAATCATCCACCGGGGTCACCGCCATTTTCGGGCGCGTTTCCGCGACCGAACGGATAGTCGCCAAGAACATTACCATTCGCTTGATCAATCGTCAGAACCAACATAACATCTGTTGCTTCGCATTATGAGATTACTGTCTTCCATTTTCAAAACTGGGTCTACTTCGGAAAAAACTGCTATTTTCGGAGATATCCACTCTAACATCGAGGCCCTTGACGCCGTGCTCGCAGACATGGAGACGAATGGGGTCACCCGGTTTTTCTGCACTGGTGATGTTGTCGGCTATGGTGCCGACCCCTCTGCCTGCATTCAGCGCCTCCGGGAGCTGGACGCTTTGACCGTCAAAGGAAACCACGATGAATACTGTGTCGGCGGGTTCGTTCCGGCCGATGTCAACCCCATTGCCCGCGAAGCCATTTTGTGGACCGAAAAACAATTGACCTCGGCAGAATCCATCTGGCTGCTCAATCTTCCGATGAGACGGCGGGACGGTGAACTCGGTGTCGTCCACAGCACCTTTGAGCCCGGGCAAAACTGGCCTTATATCTTCAACGCACAAAATGCGGAACCCAGTCTCCAGCTCCAACCGATCCCGATCGCTTTCTACGGACACACTCATCGACCGACGGTTTTTGTTCAAAACCAGAAGGGAACGATCCATCAGAAAAAGTTTGAAAAGATACGGATCAAAAAAAACCGACTCTATTTTTTCAATCCAGGCAGCGTCGGCCAGCCGCGCGACGGCGACCCGCGCGCCGCCTATGCGCTCTATGACCCCGCCGAAAAGACCGTGACCCTCCAACGCGTCGAATACGACATCAAAACCGCTGCCGAAAAAATCCTTCGGACCGGACTCCCCTCCCGCAATGCCCAACGCCTCGCACTCGGAAAATAAGTCCGGTTCCGCAAATCGAGACCCGAGAATCCATTCCTCCAGCGCCCATGCCACTGATCCTAAAGCATGTAACGATTGAAATGTCGTTTTGCAACCAACAAAGAGACTCGCCCTAATGGAGGGGGAACTTTTATTCTTCTTTTTTACCCTTTGCAGGTGGCCTTCCATTTTTCGAGCGCGACCTGCCAAGCCTCAACATCCTGCGGCTCGTAGGTTTCGGATTCATCCGCAAACGAGTTGCGGATGATCTCGCGTCCCTCTTCCAGAGATTCTATATCCCCCATGGCAAGCATCTGCATGATGAGATTGCCGACCGCCGTGGCTTCGATGGGGCCAGTAATCACCTTGCGCCCGAGAGCATCGGCCGCGAACTGGTTCAGCGTTTTATTCTGGCAACCGCCGCCAACGATCCTCAACACATCCAGTTTTCTTCCACTGAGTTGTTCAAGGGTTTCGTAGGTGTCGGCATAGAGCAGCGCGAGCCCTTCGTAGGCCGCGCGGAGAATTTGTCCGTGTTCCTGCGGGCGCTTCTGGCCGGTTCGTTCGCAAGCTTCCTGAATGCGGGCCGGCATGTCCCCGGGTGCCAGGAAAACCTCATCGCTCGGATCGATAAAAAACTCAAACGGCGTTGAAAGCAGCGCCATTTCCGCCATCTCATCCCAGGTGTAGCTGAAGCCCTGCTCTTCCCAAACACGGCGCAGCTCCTGAATGATCCAGAGTCCAGACAGGTTCTTGAGGAAGCGGATCGTATCGCAAACGCCGACTTCGTTGGTGAAGTTGGCGGCCAGCACATCGTCATTGATGACCGGCTCCGGCAGTTCGGTTCCGAGCAGCGACCAGGTGCCGGAGCTGAGGAATGCGCAGTGTTCTTCCGGCATGACCGGTACCGCAGCGAAAGCACTGGCCGTATCATGACTGCCGACGGCGACCACGGGCAAGCCGCTGGTTTCGCCGATCACGGTTCCGGGATCGACCAGTTCAGCGAACAGATCGGTGCGGATACCGAGCCGCTCAAGCAGGTCGAACGCCCAGTCTTTGGTGACGGGGTTGTAGAACTGCGAGGTGCTGGCAATACTGCGCTCAGCCACCATTCGACCGGTCAGCCAATAACTCAGAAGATCCGGGGCGAACAGCATTTTATCGGCGGTCTCATATTGCACGGAGTCTTCCAGCGCCATCGCCATGTATTGATAGAGCGAATTGAGTTCCATGAACTGGATACCGGTCTGGGCAAACACCTCTTCCTTCGGTACACGCTCAAACACCTTTTCAAACATGCCGGAGGTACGGCTGTCGCGATAATTAACTGGATTGCCAAGAAGCTTTCCGTCGGCATCGAGCAGGCCGGAATCGACACCCCAGGTGTCGATGCCCATCGATGAAATCTCATCGCCGTACTCCTTGAGGGCCAGCGTCAGCCCTTCCGTGATATTGCGGAACAGATGCACAAAGTCCCAAAAGAGCCTGCCGTTGATTTCGGTTGGTCCGTTCCAGAACCGGTTCATCTCTTTGAGTGTCAGCTTGCCGTTGTCGAGCGTCCCGACAATCGTACGTCCGCTGGACGCGCCCAAATCCACTGCTAAATAATGCTTGGCCATGTTGGGCGTCTCTCTTTCTAGGTTTATACTTGTTTTTGCCGATAGGATTCGACTTCCCAGTTTTCGATAAATTCACGCGCGGCATCGGTCATGTAGTTGATGCCGCCGAAGGCTTCCGCCAGCTGCATCACGAGTGCGCCGTCCTGCGCCAACTCCAGGGCGAGATTGGCATTGGTCTGAGAGGTTCCGAGGCCATAAACACGCGGCCCGGCGATCACGACCTTCGGAGCACACCCGCGTTCTGCCTGGTATGCCGCCACGGCCTCAGCCGTCAGCTCCGCAGTAAACGGGAAGGCTTTCGCGTAGACCAGATGATCTGGAGTGATCGGCCCCGGTGCAACGCCGAACAACCCGGACGAAGCGACAAAAGCCGCATCGTCACCGAAAATCTCTTTGATCTTCTCTGCGGTTTCCGGAGCCTCGGGGGCATCAGAAATACCGCCTTCGGCGGCACAGGCTTCCAATGCTTGGAAAATTTCTGCCTGTTTATATTCCGCATCCAGCGCATTCATCACGCGGGCGTAGAGCGCGCGGATTTCATCGGCCGTATCGGCCGCGATGAAGACGCCGTGATTCTGGAGAAACAACAATTTGGGCTCGTGACCGTGCTCCGCCTTGCACTGCTCAATGCGCTCGCGTACCACCATGCAAAGCGTATAGCCGGGGTCGATGTACTCGACCCACAGGGCGTCGGGGAAAAGTCGTTTACAGGCGTCTTCGCCCCCCTTCGCACACGTCAGCCCGTTCACCGAACAGGGGTGAGTGTGAACAACATAGATGGCCTCAAACACATTGTGAAGCGGTGCTTCGACCGAGGGGCGGCCGGCATTGTTTTCCACGGCATCGGCCATCAGGTTTTTAACCAGCTCCTCGCGGGCGGCCGACTCGGCGGGTGTTTCCACCGCGTAGAGCTCGTTAATTTTTGTGCGGTTCATCTGCACGAATGTCTCGGGGGTCAACCCGCCCAGCGTCGTGCCGGAGGGTTTCACCCAAAGAGTGGTTTCATTTTTGACCGAGGTATTTCCTCCCCCGCCTTTTACGTACTCTTCAGAACCGAACTCATGAGAGAGTTCCACGATTATTTCAAGCTGTTCCATATTCTTCTCCTGCGATTTACATCGCGGCTTTGTAAATTTCGATTGCATCTTCGCGCGTCATGTCGCGCGGGTTACCCGGAGCACATGGATCGACGAGTGCCAGATCCGCCATCGTGGGGATTTTCTCTTCGGAAACCCCGAGTTCTGCCAGACCGGCGGGGATGCCGACATCTGCACTCAGTTTTTCGATCGCGCCGATGGCTGCAGCGTTGGCCGCATCCAGATCCATCCCGTCGGTGCTCACACCCATCGCTTTGGCCACATCGCGCAGCTTGTCGCCGCAGAACGGTGCGTTATAGCGAATCACATGCGGCAGAAGCACGGCATTACAGACACCGTGCGGCAGGTTGTAGATTCCACCGAGCTGGTGAGCCAGAGAATGAACCACGCCAAGTCCGCAGTTACTAAACGACATTCCGGCCACAAACGATCCGTAGGCCATTTTGCTGCGCGCTTCGATATCGTCGCCCTGCTCAACCGCGGTGCGTAGGCTTTCGGAAATCAACTTGATCGATTCAAGAGCGAGCGCATCGGTCAAGCGGTAGGCCCCTTTGGTTATATAGGCTTCCACCGCGTGGGTCAGCGCGTCCATGCCGGTGGCCGCGGTCAGCGCGGCGGGCTTGGCTGTCATCAGTTCCGGATCATTCACCGCAATCGTTGCCAGACAGTTTTTATCGACCATCACCATTTTCACATGACGCTCTTCATCGGTAACCACATAATTAATGGTCACATCCGATGCCGTACCCGCCGTCGTGTTAATGGACACGATCGGCAGGCCCTTTTTAGCGGATTTAAAGACCCCCTCATAATCGCGGATGTCACCGCCGTTGGTGGCGAGGATCGAGATGGCTTTCGCACAGTCCTGCGGGGAGCCGCCGCCGAGGGAAACGATGGAGTCGCATCCGTTGTCCTGAAGCACCTTGAACCCGGCGTTGACATTGGCGCAGGTCGGATTGGGCTGTACGCCGTCGTAAAGCGCATACTCCACTCCGGCAGCATCCAGCACATCGGTCAGTTGTTTCACAACGCCGAGCTGATTGAGAACGGCATCGGTGACGAGCAGCGACTTCGCAGAGCCCATCGCTTTGATTTCTGCTCCGACATCGCTCAATACACCCGGCCCGATCATACTCATCGCCGGCATAAAATAAGTTCTTTTCTCCAACATGGTTCTATTCCTTAAAGGTTAAAGGCTTCGCACAGTTCGTCGATGACCTCTTGCGACATCGCGATATGCCCGCCGATCGACGCACTATCGATGATCGCTTCGGCGGAGCACTCCAGCACTTCGAGCTTATCGAAAGCGGAGAGAACATCTGCGCCGACCACCATCACCCCGTTGTTTTCCAGAACTGCGGCTGGGGTTTTAAGAGTCAGGGTTTTGGTGACCCTATCAAAATCAGTGTAGCTGGCTTCAAACGGGAGCAAGCTGACCTCGCCGACAAAGACGTAGCTTTCCGGAATGGTGTAAGTATCGACTTTTTCTCCGCAGATGCTGAAGGCCAGCGCATTGACCGGTGCCGCATTGATGATGCAGTTCACCTCAGGGGTGGCATCATAGACGGCACGGTGTGCATGCAGCGCACGACTCGGTTTTTTACCGAACTGCTTCTTGTTCTTGCGGATCATCACGAGGTCTTCCGGCTCAATGGTAAACCGGTCGAGCGGATACGGGGTGATGAGGAACGAGTCTTCATCAATCCGTGCGGAGAAGGTTCCGGTGGTTCCGCTCAGAAGACGCTGGCGGTATCCGCGCCGAACGAACCGGGCCAGCTGACAGCGCAGTTCCTTTTCCTTGATGCTCATCATATCGGTGTCGTACTCGAACGCTTCGAGCTTGTAATAGCTCTTGGACTGCATCTGGATCTGTTCTTCGGTCAACACATTAGCTGTTCCAATGGAACCGGCTTTAATCTGCGCCTTAGCACAGACTTCGAGCGATTCAAAGCGCTGGAAGGCATCCTGCAGGTTCTTACCCCCGCAACACACCCCGTGGTTTTCAAGGATGACGCTGTCGTAGCCCTTTTTGAGTTCGTCGGCGATTTTCGCGCCGAGATCGTCACTGCCCGGCACGCCGTACGGGGCGAAACCAACTTTGCCGTTGCTGTTCCAGGCCGTCGGATAGGCTTTGGTCTCTGGCACTTTGTGCGCGCAGCTGAACGCCACCAGCGACATCGGATGCGCATGAACTACCGACCGGAAATCTGGGCGGGCCTCATAGGCCGCCTTATGGAACGGAAACTCGGAGGACGGCGGATGAAGGCCGTCAACCGTTCCATCCTTGCGGACACAGACAATATCTTTGGACGTCAGCTCCCCTTTATCAACGCGGGCCGGCGTAATCCAGATATCACCGTTATCGTCCTTGATCGACAGATTGCCGCCGGACGTCGTTGTCATTTTATAGTTATAAATCCGCTCCAGTGTCAGAGCGATTTCCTCGCGGGGATGCATATATTCGTATTTCACAAGAACTCCTTGGTAAGTTTAAACGTTAAAAATTATTCGCCGAACATTTCGTCGTAGTCGGCCTGGGAGGCTTTGATCACCTCTTTGGCGCGTTCGGGGCCATACATCTCCAGCACTTTCACATTGGCTTCGCCGCCGGGCGTGAGCTTGTAGGTTTCAAAATAGTGCTGCAACCGGTCGATCAACGCCTCCGGAATATCGTCGAGGCTCTTGGCATGACTCCAGAAACGGTCTTCGTGCAGCACCGCGATGATTTTGTCGTCGGCCTCTCCGCAATCGATCATCTGCACCCCGCCGATGACGCGGGCGCGCAGAATGACTTCGCCGCGGTTGATGGGTCGTTCGGAGATGACACAGATATCGAGCGGGTCGCCGTCCCCTTTGACGGAGGAGGGCGACATGGCTTGAACCCGTGCGCCGCAATAGGTGCGCGGCACAAAACCATAGAGCGTCGGCGGCATCGACGAGGTGAGCTGCGGGCGGTCAACTCGCAGATACCCCGTCGCCTTGTCCACCTCATATTTCACCGCATCAAACGGCGTCATCTCAATGTAGGCATTAACCACATCGGGCGCTTTACGCCCGATGTCGAGTCCGTGCCACGGGTGAGGACGCCAGCGGTAAAATGTTTTCGGAAAGGACATGATTTCTCTTTCGTTTAAATGGCGTTCGCGTTCGCGAGGAGATATTTCTCCGCTTCCGGGCTCCAGAGTCCGTTGTGCTTTTCGACGATGACGGCCAGCTCTTTACAGGTCGGGCAGTCTTGGTTTTCCAGATCATCCAGTGCGGTGAGCTGCATGGCGATGCCGGTGTAGACGAGCTTTTTACCGCCGGGAATATTCGGCAGGTTCAAGGTCGTTTCCACTGCGGAGTCGAGTCCGCCGACGTGCGTAATCATAACGGACGGGTTGAGTTTGCCCGCTTCCATCATTTTGAGGGACTCGAGCATGTCGTCGGTGTTGCCACCGCTGGTTCCGCAGATATGCGTTGCACCGTAGTGAACATTGAAGAAATTCATCGATGCGGTGAATTCGGCATTGCTCGGTCCGGCGAAAAAGTTCAGGCAGCCGTCGAAGCCAAGGATGGCGTCGGCCTGTTCGATGACCGGTTTGACCGGCGCATACACAAACACATCATTGAACCCTTCGCCGTTCGGCGTCAGCGACTTGAGGTAGTCAACGCCCTTGCCCTCTTCGGCGGTGTTGACGTAAATGAGCTCCACGCCGTTGGCTTTGGCCTCTTCCACCGTGAAGATGGACGCCGCGCGCTCGAGGCGGGCGGTGTCGATGTCAGTGACAACGAGCAGGCCGGGTTTACGGTCGCAGTGGATGGCGTAGTCGATGGCTCCGAGACCCATGGGGCCGACGCCGGCGAGGATGGCGGTTGCGCCGCCTTCGACGATTTCCATGTCGTGAACATAGGAGCCGGGGGTCGTGTGATAGTTGGCGTGGTAGCCGCCGACAATGCAGGACATGGGTTCCGCCAGTGAGCCGAGATAGAAGGCGTCGCCATCGAACGGGAGCAGGCAGTTATTGGTCATCACTTCTTCCGGAATGATGATGTGCTGCGCATTTCCACCGATATGCGGATAGGAGTAGCCGGGAGCGGAAAGTACGCCAACGGGGCCGTTTTCATCAACCAGTGCGGGCTGGATGGAGAACGTCTGTCCGGCCTTAAACTGATCAGCCCACTTGGCGCCAACCTCGACGATTTCGCCGCAGAATTCATGCCCGACGATGATCGGGTTTTCTGCCACATCGTTCGGGATGCGCTTGTGTTTGATGCCCTGCGTGGCCGCCTTGTAGGACGACATGCAAATGGAGTCGGATACAATCTTCGCGAGGATTTCCGTATCCTTGATGGCCGGAAGCTCAAACTCTTCCAGTCTTAAATCGTTTTCGCCGTAGAGTCGTACTGCTTTTGTTTTCATAATTTTCCTTTTAAAAGTTCAATTTCCAGTTTCAGGTTTCTAGTTAAGCATGACTTGCCCGCCAGTAACGGGGATGGCCTGGCCTGTTTCGTATTTCTGTTCTACGGAATATAGTATGGCTTTGGTGACATCTTCGCCGTCGCATCCGCGGTTCATGGGAACCTGCGCCTCGTAGAAGCGGCGAACCTCCTCGATAGTTTCTGCGCCAGGCACCTTGCCGGTGTTGAGATACTGCGTGAACAGCCCACGCTCGGGATCGCTCCAGAGCGGGCCGTCGAAAAAGTTTCCGGGACACACGGTATTCACCTTGGTGTTATCCGCCACCAGCTCCTTGGCAAAGCTCTGTACGAGCCCGACGGAGCCGAATTTGGATCCGGCATACGCGCCGTTTTTGTTAGAGCCTTCGAGTGCCGATTTAGAGCTGATGGTGACAATATCGGTAAAATAGTTTCCGGTCGGCTTATTCATCGCTTCCATCACCGGAGCCACCAGCTTGGTGCAGAGGAAAAAACCGATGTAGTTCACGTCGGTGACAAACTCGAAATCTTTGAGCGTCATCTCCTTCACGCTGCCGGCCTTGAGCACGCCTGCATTGCTGACAAACAGGTCGATTCCGCCGGTGGTCAAAATAATCTCGTCGACCATGGCTTTCACGGATTCTTCGTTGGCAACATTCACAGCGACACCGAAGGCGACCGTACGGCCCGCGGTTTCGTTCAGCTCAGCCGCCAGTTTTTTTGCGCCGGCGATGTTCATGTCGGCAATAAAAGCAATCGCGCCGTTTTTGATCAGCTCGCGAACAATGCCTTCGCCGAAGCCCTGCGCTCCGCCGGTCACCACAGAAACCTTATTGTTCACAACCGCCGCGCGGCCGGTCACTTTCTGCGCATTGGAGGTTCCGTTTGCCGCATCGTCGACATCTTCACCGAGCAGGAAGCCGCCGACGCCGTCGACGCTGACCGAGCGCATGCCGGGCTTAAACTTCGCTTCGAGTTCATCTGCCGAGCAGGTGAGCTCGGCGTTTTCAATCGAGTCCTTAAAGACGACAATGTCGCCCTTCTCTCCGTCAAATGTCAGTCCGCGTAGTAGCGGGGAAATCTCGAGTGCTTTCATGATT
>Ga0307990_1000844_pt1 | contig 26476 bp, 23 predicted proteins | sample EllFjometagen129_FD_203168 | JGI IMG/M metagenome (GOLD analysis project Ga0307990, IMG submission 203168) | Marine microbial communities from Ellis Fjord, Antarctic Ocean - #129 | ecosystem: Environmental > Aquatic > Marine > Unclassified | place: Southern Ocean | collected 2014-10-08
CCTAGTGAAAAATATCTATAAATATAATAACATATTTCAAAAAAAATGATAAGCACATAATGCTTATCATTTATAACTTAAAAAATATTCCTTTATTCTTAGAAAACTCATTTCTAAGTATTCTTTTGGGTTTGGGTTTATCGTTAATACATAATTAAAGAAATTTATCCTTCTTGCCATCATAATCAATTCCATGGATTTTTCATTTAAGTTGATTGGCAAAGGTTTTACTGATTTATAACCTTTCAAAAAAGCAAATTTTAAATCATGGTAATTTATATTATCATTAAATTTATAGTAATACATAAATATGGATATATCATGAATCGGATATGCTAACATAGTTTCTTCGAAATCATAAATAATATAGTTGTTCTTGGCCTTTTTTATATTCCAAGGATTCATATCAGCATGAATAAGTTGTGGTTTATCTGATTCATAGAAATCTTTTAATCGTTGATTTATATAAGGTATTAATTGATCTAAGATTTCAATCATTTCTTCAGTTACATATTTTTTATATTTTTTTTCATGATACACAGGTGTTTCATTCTCATAATAAAAAATAGAATCCCATTTCTTAGGGTTTACATAATCAGGAAAAACTAGATGCTCAGTAGCTAAGTGCATTTTAGCCATTTCTTTGCCTATTGATCTAAAATAATGTAAATCTTCGTGTCCAAAAATAGGTTCACCACTTATATACTCATAAAGAGCTATTCGTTTGTACCCTCTAGGGTTATTGAACGGAATCTTTGTAATACTATTTCCTTCACTATTTTTAACTACTCTAGGCGTTATGATGTTTGTATTTTCATGAACAACTCCAATTAAATAATGTTCTGTCAAATTGTCATTGTAATTACTAGATTCTTCTTGAAAAATCTTTAAAACGTAATCTTTTTGATTTGTTTTCACATAGTAAAAAACATTTGTTTCTTCTGTTAAATAGACGATCTCTGAAAAGTTGATATTATATAGTTTAATAGCTTTCAAAGCTATAGATTTATATTTCATGTTTTTCACCTCTATAACCAATATCATACTATTCTACCAAATTTCTTTAAGATTATCAAAAAGAATTCTACTTTTTAAGTAGAATTCATATTATTCCTTGTTAATTCTCGTTAAAGTATTGTATATCTATATTCCGCTAAACTTATAGCATCTTTAAATTCTATTTTCTTTCCCTCTTCAGTTTTAATAAAACCATTTAACTTACCAAAATTGAGTTTATAATCAATTCTAAAAAGCAAAATATTCATAGATACTTTATGACTTTTAATTATTTCGTATTTTAAATCGATATTCCCATCATCATCCTGAACATGTTTTGTAGTTTTCGTACAAGTGAATTTTGCATTAGGGAGGAAATGAAATCCTACTTCATCCCAATAACCATTTTCATTGTATTCATCCTGATTTTCATTCAAACGAAAATCTGTTAAGTTTAACCCAAAAGGTTGTTCGTTTAAATATCCAAAAAATGTTAACCAATCATATCCGGATTTCCTAGGATAAAAACCTCTATGATCATCAATTATAGCTAAAGTAGATTTGCTATCGAACATTTCTTCATCATTAACTTTAATTGTACCTGAAAACTTGAATAAATCTTTTTCCGTATAAACAGGATACTTCCCTTTTAGAGGAATTGATACTATTGAAGGCTCCGAAATTCTGTCTAATTTGAAATCAAATTCAATTTCGCCTGATTTTTTATTGCTAGAATAGCCTTTACAAGTAGCTTGGTTTTTTTCATAATTATTTATGATTTCTGTATTTGATTTTTTTGTAAAATATTTTGATTTGCTAGAATTCATTAGATTTTTGGCAACGATTGATTTGTTCCTAAACAATTTCAAATCATCCCATAAGTAAATTTCTTCAGTTTGTTTGTTAAAAATGATTGTTTTATGAATATTCATGAGGCCAAAGCGATAAACCACAGTTAAAAATACGCCTTTATCACTAATAACTTCAACAGCTTCCCATTCAGTAAGTCTTTGTTTGTTATACCATTTTCTTACCTTTGAACAAGATTTAAAATTCATGAAATTGAATTCACAAAAGGTTTTGTTAAAAGCACCAAAATTAGGAATTCCATTATCCTGAATTAACTTATCTGGTGTTTCTTTAAGTTTTCTTTTTTTAGATATTTTCATTAGATCACCTCATAAATAATTTTATTATTTTATCTTTAAACTTTGTGTAAGGTGCATACCTTACCGGTAAATCTAGCCAAGTTTCTTTTTTCATTATACTTCTATAATGTGAAAACGTTTCAAAGCTAGCTCTTCCATGATAATTTCCCATACCACTTTCACCAACCCCACCAAAAGGTAAGGTCTCACTAGCAACATGCATTATTGTATCATTAATACATCCACCGCCAAAATTGCAGCTGTTTAATATTTTACTTACAATAGGTTTCTTGCTAGTAAATAAGTATAATGCAAGAGGGTTCGGTTGTTGATTAATGTAGGATATAACATTGTCTAAATTACTATATGTCAAAACAGGTAAAATAGGCCCAAAAATTTCTTCCTGCATTATTATATTTTCGTGAGTTATTTTTTCTAAAACTGTAGGTTCTATTTTTAGCAATTCTGGATAGGTAGTTCCACCAACTAATACTTTTTGATTTTTTAATAAACCAGACAATCTATCAAAATGTTTTTGGTTAATTATTTTTCCTAAATTTTCTGAATCAATTGGATTCTCTGTAAAAGTTTCTTTTAAAGATAATTTGAAATGTTTCATAAACTCATCTTTAACTGACTCGTGTATATATAAATAATCAGGTGCAACACAAGTTTGTCCAGCATTTAAATACTTACCAAATGCAATTCTTTTAGCAGCTACTTTTATATTTGATGTTTCATCAACAATACATGGACTTTTACCACCCAACTCTAAACTAATAGGTGTTAGATATTTAGCAGCTTTTTCCATCACAATACGTCCAACTACCTTACCACCCGTGTAAAAAATATAATCATATTTATTATTAAGAACCTTTTGACTTACTTCCACACCACCGGTAACGCAAGCAACGTATTTTGGATCAAAAGTATCTTTAATAATTTTATCTATTACAATACTAGTATTAACACTAAATTCACTAGGTTTGACAACACAAGTGTTTCCCGCACTTATAGCACCAATTAAAGGACAAAATGACAACATCACAGGATAATTCCAAGGACTCATAACTAAAACTACACCATACGGATGTGGTGATATAAAACTTTTAGCAGGAAAGTCTTTTATAGATGTTCTCACTTTTTTATTTCTCATTAATCTCTTTAAGTTCTTCTCCATAAATGAGATTTCTTTTAAAGTGATGCCAATTTCAGCAAAATAACTTTCAGAACCACTTTTACCTAAATCTTTCAGTAAAGCTTCCATAAGATCTTCTTCATGATTTATTATTGCATCTTTCAATTTTTTTAATTGAATTTTTCTGAAAGTAATATCCAACGTTTCATTTGTAAGATAATACTTCCTTTGTGTTTTAACTAAATTGTCTATTTCCATATGTTTATCCTCATTTTCTACTTACATATATTTTAACACAATGTGTCAAATATATTTAGACATATTTAAAAAGCTTTGTTTTTATGATATATTTTAATGTGTTTAGTCAAGAGGTCATCCATGAAGCATATTCACACATTTGATTACTGTACAAAAAGCAAAAATATTTACATGAGAATCCTCTGTTATTTGTTTAAAATTAATTCTTCACTTATAAAACAAAATTTGTATGCTTATGATTATGAATTAGGTTTTGTTCCTGTTTTTTTAGATATAAATAAAACTATTAAAATAAATATTTTAAGATTAATAAATGGTAACAATTATCACTAAATTGAAATAGATGTATTTATCTTAAAACAACTAAACAAAGACGTTTAATGTCTATATATTTTTTGTCTAACCTTTGGTCTTACTATTCCGAATACCATGTATGCAAACAGCCTATTTAAATTATTTAAAAATTCCGAATAAAAAGTATGGACTTTTTATTTTAAATGTGTATAATATAAATGGTTTGATTCTGCAGTAGAAATCTAGCCGAAACAACTTAAGATTTTTTATGAGCATCTCTCCTCTCTTTTTTTGTTCAAAAATCTAAGTTAAACATTAAACAAGTTTAGACATTTTCTAAACTTTTTTTTATGGAATTTTCATTAAAAATAGCTTAGAAAATACTCTAAACTACTTTTAATATCATATATTATTTTTATAATTAAAATGCTTGTCGTCAAAAACACTCTTACTACTACATATATTTAATTGATTAATACAACATCTAAAAATGATAATACGGTTTTTTCAATACTTCCCTCTTCGTAAGAAACAGTTACTAATTGAAGTGCTTCTTCTATTGAATATAGTTTAAGTCTCTCAACAGCATTATAGTCAAGCATATATTCTAATAAGGAAAATACAGTTTCTTTATAGGTATTATATTTTGCCAATGATAATTTTTTAACCAAATATGGTAAATCTTTTTCTAATAAACTTTTTAAGGTCATGTTTGTCAGACTAGATGTTTTTAAAAATAATTTTTCTAATCTTGGCGATGAAATTTTCATCAAGTTTCTTAGTATTTTGTTTTCTGAGTAATCTTCAGTAAAGAAATATTTAAGGCCATATACTTTTTTAAAAGTTTTCAACCCATCTAAGTACCCCATCTCCATGTTTTTTTCTGAAGTCTTCTTATCAAATATTAAAAAATTTCCTGTGTCTCCTGAGGGAACTATATAAGTAATATTTGCATTTTCATACTTTTTTCGTTTCTTATTTCCTGTTTCTACGGCTATTATGTTTTTATATCCCTTATCTATAGCCATTTGAATCGGAAATCGATCATGTATACCGCCATCTATAAATTTAACTGGAAAATCTTTGTCTTGAGCAAAGCCCGGCACAAGAGCTGATCCTAATAAATAATACTTAACCTCTCCGGTCGCTATTTCGTTAACAAATAGTTTTAATGGCTTTCTATCATTGATACTATAAGTTACAAATCCAAAGTCTATTCCTGAATTTCGTAGCTTATCTTCATTAAGTATCCTTTGTATATTTTGTCTTAATGGTGTAATATCCAATCCTTTATTGTTATAAATATAGCTATACAATTTTTTGTAAAAACTGATATCATTTTTTAATATTTTTTTGTTGAAAGTTTTGGTTAATCCTTCTAAAAATTCAGGATCCCCTACAAATACTGATTCCATTGACATATTAAGCCACAAATCCTTAGCTAGTTCAAATTCTTTTTGCGCATATAAAGCACCATTTAATGCTCCTACGCTTGTTCCTACAGACAAACCGATTTTTATATCTAATTCACTTAAAGCTTTCCATACGCCTATCTGGTATGCGCCTTTTGCACCACCACCAGCAAATACTAATCCATACATTGTATTACCTCCAAAAAAATATACTTTTCGATATATTTTATCATATTTTAAGTATTAATTACATTCAAAATCATCTACTTGCATATGATATTAGCGACCACTGTATAACTTCTATCCCATTCCTCTTTGAATGGAAAATATATTTTCTTATTTCAAATCATTTTCTATTATAATACTTACAAACTAAAAAAATATACTATCACGTATATTTTTTTATTAATTCATATTTACAAGAACAAAAGTTTACTCCACAAAGGAATAAACTCATCTTTGAAAAATGGTACCGGCGGTCGGACTTGAACCGACACGCTTTTAAGGGCAATGGATTTTGAGTCCATCGTGTCTACCGATTTCACCACGCCGGCATAGCAATTAATATTATACTACAAAACAACAAAATCTTAACAAAAATTTTGAAAAAGTTATATTGTATTCTTCTTTATAATTTTTTTTGTTAGTTCTATTACTTCTTTTCTAAAATCCCCATTCTTTGCTCTTCTCGGTAGCTTTAGTGGTTTGCTATACTTATATAATATGTTTTTATCATTATCGAATTTATCAGTTATTGCTAATTGAACAATGATCCTAGAAGCTTCTTCGGAAGTACTCATAAGTTTTTTATATAAATTATCTAGCGATTTTCCAAATCTAGTTTTCCATTTCCATATTTTAGAATAAGCTATACCTGGATCTGCTGCTTTAACAATTAGATTTGGATATTTATCTACTAATTCCTTTGTATAAAATAAATTAGCTAATTTTGAATTGAAATAATCTTTAAAATTATTAGTTTTCTTATAAAAAAAATTCCCATCATTCTTTATTCTTCCTAAATAACATCCTACACTTGATACCATAATAAGTTTTGCTTCAGAGTTTTCAAGCAATTTCGGTAGCAATAGTTCTGTTAAATAATAAGTACCCAAATAGTTAACGCCTTTAGCTAATTCAAAACCTTCAACTGTATAATCATCATGTCTCGAAAATACACCTGCATTGTTTATTAAAATATCAATTCTTTCATAACTTGATAATATTTTCTGAGAAAAATTCTTGATTGAAGCAAATGAAGATAGATTGATTTCAAGTAAATCGATGCTTCCATCTTTCAAAGCTAGAAATTCCGTTTTAACTTTACTCGCTTTTTCCATATTGCGATTTCCCAAGATTAAGTTATGTCCATCTAAAAAGAGCTTCTTTGCTGTTTCGTAACCAATGCCAGAGGTTGCTCCTGTAATAATAATATTTTTTTTATTCATAATACGTTCCATTCATCTCAATTCTATAATTTTTAACTCCATGTTTATTTTACCATATATATTGTAAAGTATTTATAAAATTCTAAATAAAAATAGCACTCATTTTTGAGTGCTATTTTTTAAAGAAGTATTAAATTTTACCGTTTCCATTATTTTGTGAATTTGAACTATTTTTGTTTTGATGTTTCTTTTCAATTTCTTTTGTATATTTGTTACCATTCCCTTGTCCTTCTTTTGCAAGAATCTTATAAGTATATATAAGTTCTCCGGTTTCAGGATCTACAGTTACTTGAATATGTATGTTTCCTGTTTCTTTAGAATTGTCAGCTAATAATTTAATATCATATTTAACATGAATTAATGTTACGCCTTCTTCTTCTATAATTGTAAATATATATTTGGCTTTTTGAGTTTCATCTTGAAAATCTAAGTGTACTGACTTCGCACCGTCTTTTTCTACAACTTTAACTCTTGATTTAGTTATAATCACACCGTCTTCTTTAACTTCGTAAAAGAATTTAGTGTTTCCATCTTCAGCGTCAGTTTTATAAGATACTTTAACAAAATTATCAGAATCTGTCCAAGCTCTCAAAATAGTGTTTTCTACACCATTATCATGTATAATTTTTTTACCTTCTACTTCATATTCAGTATCACCAAATACAATAATACCTTCCAATGAATAATCTACGTATTCATCGTCTTCATCTAAAAAGTTGAAGTCTTTTGTTTTTTGAGCTAATGGCGTTGTTCCCTCAGTAGTTACTGGTTCTTCAGTAGTTACTGGTTCTTCAGTAGTTACTGGTTCTTCTGTAGTAACAGCTTCTTCAGTCGTTACTAGTTCTTCATCAACAGTTTCTTCTTCATATACTGTTTCATTATAATATAAATAGTACTCAACTTCATCACCAGATATACTTACAGTTGTAAATGAGATTAAGAATTCATAAGCTTCTCTATCTGATTCTAATACTGTAATTGATAATGTATCATCGTCTCCTAAATAAGTATCCATTAATTCTAAATATTGATCAATTTCATTTATTCCTTCTGTTACTTCTTCATCACCAATAATTTCTTCTTCTGTTGTTTCAACTAATGGTACGTAATTTAATGTTGCAACATTAGAAAAATTCAATAAACTAGCTGCTGACACAGCCTCTACAGTAAAAACTTGACTATCATCTTCAAATTCTATTACATTTTCCAAAGTAGTTTCTGCTTCTTCGCTACACGCAATAAAGCTAAACGTAAGCCCTAGCACAAAAAGTGCTGCAATTAATTTTTTCATAATATAATCCTCCTATATATTTTTAGTTTCATATATTATACGTGTCACTTGTTCCATTTATTGGCATTTTTTTATTTTAAAGCCAATTTATACAATTCTTCCGTTGCAAAATGGAATTTAGTAACTGAATAGTTTTGATTAACTGGGTAAATATAATAAGTATCTTCATTGGTTGATAAACTTATACCATCACCTCTTCCAAAGTAATCATATTCTATATGAGCTCCAAAACTTGATATTGTTGATTTATGTACATTTAAATTTTCAGATAATAAACGGTATCCTTCAGAGTTGTGTATTAGTTTACCTTTTCCAATACGATAATATCCTGTACTATTTGGCAACATATCAATATTAACTTCTAGCTCAACGTTATATTTACCTTGAAGAATTTCTTCTTTAACTAATTCTCTTTGCCATTCAAACCAATCCGGGATATGACTGAAAATAGTGTTCCCATTAATATTAGACAATCTACCTAGTTCATCCATTTCATAAGTTTCATTACAATTTGTGCACCATAATCTATTTTCTTTACTCGCCATTGTAAATTCTTTTTTACAATGAGGACATGTATATAAAGGCTTATGAAGATTTTCAGCTCTAAATTTTTCTTTTATCTTTATATTATTATCCAATTGATATTTATAATCGTCATATACAAATGCTTTTTGGATTCTTTCATTAATTTTACTAACAGATAATGATTCTATCTCTGATTGTGTGATTATTTGAGTCATATCCGCAGAAGTTTTCAATTTTCTTTTCTTTAAATTCCAAAAAGGCTGTCTTAAATGATGCCCATGGCCTATTAGAGTAACGACTGGATATTTCATCATTTTAATAAGTTTTCCAAGACTATTAGGTAACATTGAATTAGTTCCAATCAAAGAATATCTTGCTTCAGGATAAATTTGGCATACTGTTTGATTAATTTCTAAACTATGTTTTATTTGTTTAACCACTGAAATATCACTTACGAATTTACGTTTCATAAAACAGCCAACATTACGCATAAGTCCCTCTCTGTTGATAAAACCATCGACAGAAACAATATAAGTTGATTTTCTAGGAAATACAGCTCTAGTTGCTACTTTAAAATCTAAGAAGCTGTTGTGATTACATAATAAAATATAAGGACCTTTTAACCCCTTAGTATTATGTTTTCTTATTTTCGTGTGAATCATAAAAGTTTCAGGCAAAGCTAAAAACCATGCTAAAAGTTGGAGATACCATTTAGCTTTCTTCGGCATGCTTATCATATCAAATCTTTCCATGACTCTTACTTTATCAACATTCTCGTAAACAATATCGCTTATTTTCATATTCTACCTCTTGTTTTTTATAAACAATTATATCACAACTATGCGTAAATCAAACTAAGAAAAAAACTACCATAAAATAAATTGCATATTTTAATAGAAAAGCAAGATTCTATGAATCTTGCTTATTGTAATTTATAAATACTTTTGAGCCATGCTGACAGCCATTGCTCCATCGTTAACGCTGGTTACAATTTGTCTTAACGATCTATCTCTTACATCCCCAGCAGCAAAAACTCCTTTTGCTGATGTTTCAAGATATTCATCTGTAATTATCCAATTTGAATCCGATAACTTAATATCATCTTTAAGAAAACTAACATTAGGTTTCATTCCTACAGCCACAAATACACCATCTAGTGTTATATTTTTATTTTCTTTTGTAATCCTATTTGAGATATCAATCGATTCTAAATATTCTTCACCATTAAATTTAGTTACTTCTGAATTCCAAAAGATTTCTACATTTTCTAGTTTTAGCATCTTTTCTTGATAACGTTTAGCAGCTCTCAAAGTATCTCTCCTGTGTATAAGATAAACCTTTTTGGCTACACGCGAAAGATATATTACGTCTTCTACAGCTACATCACCTCCGCCAACCACAGCTATGGTCTTTCCTTTGTATAAAGCTCCATCACAAAGGGCACAGTACGATATTCCTCTTCCTTTTAAGGTTTCCTCACCTAACAGTCCTAATTTCTTTGAAGAAGCTCCTGTAGCGATTACAACTGTTTTAGAATAATATGTATGATAGTCAGTTACTATTTTTTTTATATCATTTTTAAAATCTACATTATTTACTTCTTCTAAAGATATTTTAATTCCTAGATCTTTAGTATGGTCAATCATCTTGTCGGCTAAATCAGCTCCTGAAATATAGTTTATCCCTGGATAGTTTTCAACTTCGTATGTATTTGCAATTTCTCCTCCAGGCAACCATTTTTCTAGAAACAAGAAATCTAACATAGCTCTTTTAGCATATATAGAAGCAGTTAATCCTGCCGGCCCAGCTCCAATAATTATTAAATCATATATTTTTTCCATCTTAACACTTCCTTTTCTAAATTTATTATAACAAATCTTATATAAGAATACCTTAGAAGTGCTACAAAAAATTTAAAAGGGCTCATTTTTAAGCCCTTAATATTAAATAGATTATCTCATTAACTTCTATCAATATACTTTTCATTTACTTTTTCTTGTAAAATAACCCGTACTTGGTCACTAGTACTTTCACCCATATTTAATTTAACTAATCCGATAAAGTGTGACATTCCTAAATAAATAATAAAATGTCTTTTTGTTTCATAAACATTTGAAATATCTGTATAGAAATATTTTGAATTTTCTCTTTCAGAATTTGCTTCTATTGTTTTATCAGAAAATACTATTTCGCTTTTTACTTGAAGTAGGGTCGATTTATGATAAGCTTTTTTTCCAAGATATACATAGAGCCATCTAAAAAAAGGTCCGAATATAACTAAGAAAGAACTAATAAATATTGCAAAAAAATCAGGTTCTCCCATAAAAATAAAATAAAAAAGAAATAGAATACCAAATAATGGTGTTATAAATAACAAGAATACTTTATTAAATCTCTTCTTTTCAAATACAGAAAAAACTAAAAGCGCTGCGTAATCATCCTCGTTTAATTGGTGTTCAAACTTAAGTGTGTTCATAATTCCTCCTAGTATTAATACTTATTTAAAGATTGTTATAATTTAAATTATCTATTAACTCAATAAATTGTTTAAATATTTTTAATAAAAGACAAGTAATTATTCAACTGTGCACTTATCTCTACCCGTTATTTTTGATTTATACATAAGCTCATCAGCTCTATGAATAGTTTCTCTAAAAGTTTCTTTAATATTAAATAAAGTGGCACCTATTGATACTGTCACTGAAATTGTATCATCCTCTTTTTTTAAAATAGAATTCTTACATAAAATTCTTATCTTTTCAGATACTGTTTTCAATATTTCTAAATCTACTTGCTTTACTATAACTAAGAATTCTTCTCCTCCAAATCGCGCTGCAATATCATATGATTTAATACCTATGCTTATAGTTTTAGCTATTATTTTAAGTATTTCATCTCCTACAATATGACCATATGTGTCATTAATGCTTTTGAAATGATCAATGTCAATAAAAATTACTCCAAATGGTGATTCAAATTTATCATATTCATTTACTGCAGTTTCTAACTGAAACTCCATGTACCTTCGATTATATATTTGTGTTAACGGGTCTAAATTCATTATTTTTTTTAATCTGCGATTTTCTTCGTACTTATTTTCTTTAAACCGCGTATCTGTAAAGACCTCAATAGCAGCCACTACTTTATTGAATTCATCGAATATAGGCATACTTTTTATACTAACTGGAACTCTGTACCCTTGTTTATGATGTAAGAAAACTTCTCTCTCTTGAATTTTTCCAGTTTTCAACGTTTCTGAAAGGGGACACTCTGTTTTGCATAGTTTCGTACCAACAGAATCAATATGCTGTAATATATTTTGAAAACAATAAGAATTTACTACTTCTTCTGATGTGAATCCTGTTATTTTTTCACAACCTTTATTCCAAAAAACTATTTTTCTGGTTTTGTCAACGACATATACGCCTTCATATAGATTGCTCATTAATGTTATAGAATCATAATTATACATCTTTCCCTCTCCTTATTGCCAGTCTAACAGTCGTTTTTCGCCTTCTAGTGCTCTTAGTTCAGTAATATCTTGAGATACTTCCAAAACGCCAACGTATTTGTTTTCATTATTCCTCAAAGCAAGATACGTAATATATATCATCTTACTATTAAAATTTAGCCAAAATTCAGCTGAGTCCTTTTTTCCATCTCTAAATGATTGTATTATGTTTTCAACAATAGTCACACTTTTTTGTGGATGACAGTTTTTAACATCCCTACCAATTATAGAAGGGTTTCTAGGAAATACTCTATGTTGAGTATTATTAAAGTATTTAACTTTATTAAACTCATCGACAAATGTTATGTCTATTGGTAAGATATTTAAAATGAGTTCAATTTCTGTTAGTTTCAACGTACCTGATGCGGTATCAAATATTGTATTTTTTAGGTTTGTCATATGTACACTTTCTATTATTTTCTTAGAATATGTCTCTGAAATAAATGCAAAACCATATTCTAACATTTCATTAAACATTAGATCTAATTCAAGTTTTGATAATAATTGTACAGCTACTGGGTTAAGTATTAGTTGTTCTTTAAGATTAATTCCATATATCAAAAAGTAGTATTCCCCAATTAAGATTAGAAATTCTTTTTGACTAAACGTTTCACTTTTTAACATTTCTAAGATTTCTTTTAGTGTTTTTCTAGCAAAATCATGAAGTTCCCACAACACTTTAATTGGCATATTTGATGGCACTTTATCTTCAATGTGTGGAAATAAAATATTTTCTATTTTTATATATTTCAAATTGATTTCTTCACATTTTTTTATTTCTTCATAAAAAATTTGTTTATCATTATTTGTCATTTCACCTTTTTTAATTAATTGTTTTAGGCTCTTTAAATGATTTTCAATAGCGAGGCTTTCTTTGTATATTAACTTAAAAAAATCATGTTTATAATCTGTGATTTCAAATTTTTTTAACGATTGATGAAATACATTAACAAATTTATCTGCACTCCTCGTAATTTCTTCAATTGTGAACATAGTATTTTGTTTATACATATCCAAATAGAATATATCCATAGGCGTTACACTTGTTATAATAGATTCATATTTTTGGTATATTTGAATTTTTGAATCCTGTCTATTATTTAGAAGCTCATCCATAAATTGAGATATCATAATTGTTCTATCATTATTGTGAATAGTTTCCATAGGGTCCTCCTTAGAATATGTATTTTTTAATAATTATCTCAGCTGTTTTAATTCCATCAACTGCAGATGACATTATTCCGCCAGAATACCCAGCACCTTCACCCATTGGGTACAATCCAATTATGTTCGATTCATGGTACTCATTTCTTAATATTCTAATAGGTGATGAAGATCTCGTTTCAGGTATAGTTAATACTGCTTCTCTATTTGCAAAACCATGTATTTTTCTGTCAAAATATAATATAGCCTCTTTTAGTGTATCTGTTACATATTTTGGCAATATTTCTTTTACTTGAACAAATTTGTATCCAGGTTCAATAGATGGAATTATCTTACCAATTGTTTTGGTTGGTACACCTTTAAGAAAATCTCCTACTAATTGAACTGGCAAATCATAATTATTGTTTGTTTTTGAATATGCTAACTTTTCAATTTTTCTTTGAAAATGTACACCAGCTAATGGATCTTCTGAACCAAAATCTTTAGGCGTTACATTTACAAGTATAGCTGAGTTTGCGTTTGTCCCATCTCTTTTAGAATAGCTCATACCATTAGTACAAACTTGTTCCTCTTCACTTGCAGAATTAACTACATATCCTCCAGGACACATACAAAATGTATAAGCAGATCTACCAGATTGAGAATGATAGCTTAATTTGTAGTCAGCTGGCCCTAATGCTGGATGTTTATAAAAGTCTCCATACTGCGCTTTATTTATAGTTTCCTGTAAATGCTCAATTCGTACGCCAATACTAAAAGCTTTTGGCTTGATTTCAACTTTTCTATCTAAAAGAGTTTTAAATGTATCTCTTGCGCTGTGTCCAATACCTAATAGACAGATTTCAGTTGGTATTCTCTCTTCGTTATTTACAATTAAACCAACTAATTTATTGTCTGTTACAATGAAATCTGTTACCAATGAATCAAACCTGACAATTCCGCCATTTCTTATAATTTCTTCTCTAATATTCTTAATTACTTTTTTTAAAACATCTGTCCCTATATGGGGTTTATTAACATGCATTATTTCCGGATGAGCTCCAGCTTTGACTAACTCTTCTAATACAAATCTACATCGCACATCATTTATAAGAGTAGTCAGTTTTCCATCAGAAAATGTACCAGCCCCTCCTTCTCCAAACAAAACAGAACTGTTTTCTTTAAACACTCTGTTTTCTAGAAAATCATTCCATGCTTTAGTTCTCTTTGAGACATCCAACCCTCTTTCAAGTACTATTGGATTATATCCTCTTCTTGACAACAATAAGGCTGAGAAAATACCTGATGGACCAAATCCAATTATTACTGGTGGGTTATATATATCAATGTGTCCTTGTTGGCAATTATTATACTTTAAATCAGGTGCTTCAGATACATTTTTTAAATTGCGATTTAAAAAATCTACTTCATTACCTAATTCTATATCTACTGAATATACAAAATGTATATCTTTTTTTCTTCTAGCATCAATAGCTTTTTTAAATGGTTTAAGTAATAATAGATTTTTAGAAATAATTTTGTATTTTGAAATAACCAATTTTCTCAAATTAGATAGCTCAGACGCATAATCAACTGCATCATCAAGATTAAGTCTTAAATTAGTAATTCTAATCATCATCTACTCCTCTAAACTTGCATTAATTCCCGCAAGATACCCACTACTCCATGCCCATTGAAGATTGTAACCACCACAACGGCCATCTATATCCATAACTTCACCAGTGAAAAATAAGCCTTTTACTTTTTTTGATTCCATAGTTTCATTGCTTATTTCTTCTGTACTTACGCCACCAGCGGTTACTTGTGCATCAATAAAGCCTTTACTTCCTTTAACTAAGAAACGCCAATCAAATAACAAACCTACTAATTTGTTTAACTGTTTTTCAGATAAATCTTTAACTAATGTATTTTGCTTTTCTATTTTTGCTTCCTTAAGTATAGCTGAAATGTATCTTTTGTTTACCATGCCTACCAAACTAAAATCAACCGGTTTGTCTAGACTACTATTAAACCTATTAAATACTTCTCTTTTGGTTAGAGAACTAATTAGAATTATTTTAATGTAGATCTTTTCTCCTTTAAGGAAGAGTTCGTTAGCTTTTCTACTCATTTGCAAAATTGTTGGTCCACTGATACCGTAGTTTCCAAAAAGAATATCTCCCTCTTCTTTTTGTATAACATTGTTATTGTGAATCAACTCGACTTTTGCGGGCATCTTAATTCCTTGAAGATGCTTTAAATACGGACTTTCAAGTTTAAGCTTTACAAGTGCTGGAAAAGGTTCTACAATTTTGTGGCCTAGTTTTCTTGCGATTTCATATCCTGAGCCATCGCTTCCGGTAGATGATAATGCCTTTCCACCAGTAGCTATAATAACTTTATCAGTCTCAAAATTTCTTCCATCCTCTAAAAATATTTGAAAATGGTTATTTTTATTAATTACCTTATAAACATAAGCGTTATTAACAACTTCAATTTTTAATCTCTTTAATTCATAAAGAAAGACATCAATTATGCTTGATGCTTGTTCTGATAATGGATATGTTTTTCCTTCATTTTCTATTTTAGGAACAATTCCTAATTTTTGAAAGAAATTCATTGTATTTTTTGGACTAAAATTAGCTAACCCGAATTCAACAAATTTATGATTATTATAATCTAGTGTACTAGTAAGTGAATTAGTATAATTACATCTACCATTACCTGTAACAAGTATTTTTTTACCAATTCTTGGATTTCTTTCTAAAACCGTAACATTAGCTCCATTCCTTTTAGCTACTATAGCCGCAAGGATTCCACTAGCTCCGCCACCGATTACAAAGATGTTTGTATTCTTCATGTTTATCACCTATATTCAATTATACTATTTGAGAGAGCAATTTACAAAAAAAGATAACCAATTTTGGTTATCTTTTATATAATATATCATTTTTTCTTTATATACCTCAAAAAAAGTCAGAAAAGATCGACTAATTATTATAAAAAACCATTACATTTTTCACATAATGCGTTTGTTGCAGGGTTTTCGTGACCACAATATTCACAAATAATAGTATCATTCTGTGAAGCACCACATTCTGGACAATAACTATCTTTATTACTTATTAGTGAATTACACTTTTTACATCTTTTAGAATAACTTGTTCCCTGAGATTGGTATGCGTCTTTTTTTGAATTATTATATGTATCTAATTTATCTTTAGCTTTTCTTTCAAAATCATTATTAAAAACTGATGATTTGTAAGATTCCTTAGGTATTGCATTTTCGTAATTTTTATCATCATTGTTTTCTTCCGTTTGAGATTTTTTTGCTTTCTTAAACATTGGAATCAAGCCACCAACAATCATTATAAAAAATAATGGCTGAATTGTTTTAAAGATGGTATTATCTGATTTAAAAAGAATGCTGGCAACGATAAAAAATATCACCAAACCAATAAGTGTACCTTTAGTTCCTTTAGTCCCTTTTTTCATAATCTCTTCTCCTATTACATATATTTTATCACTAATATGATGATAACACTAATTCTACTGTTTACAACAAAAAAGACAATTACAATTGTCTTTTATTGTTTTGGCCATGATTTTTTTATAGCACAATCCTTTAAGAGTTTAAAATAACAAATAAGTATATTTAATAAAGTATAATTTATAAAAATTATCAAATGATTTAGAGATAATCACTTTATTTTTTTATGATTAGCCATTTTTTATATAAATCTCCAAGCCTGTATCTAGCATTTGCTGGTGAAGTTGATGGTAAGTAAATAGCTAAACTAATCAAATCAGGATTGTATCTACAAAAAAGATCATAAGCTTTCTTTCCATTTAAATATATTTGTTCTATATTAGTGTTCCTAATTAATTTCTTTATATCAACTGGATTAACATTACTTATTGAAGAATCACTAGAACCTGAAATGTCACAGCTTTCTAATACATCATATAATGCTATACCATATTTAATTAATAATTTTTTCTTAATTAATAGGTCTCTATTGCCAAAATCATCTTCGTAAATATTTTCTAAAAGTTTCCAAAAACGATTTTGCTTGTGCATGTAATAAAAATTGTATTCCCTTGATTTTACCGAGGGAATACTACCTAATATTAATATCTTACTACTATTATCTATAATTGCTTTAAATTTATGGTTTACTCTAGCCTTTTCCATTAGAATCCTTCTTTAATTCGTTTCATTTCCACACTTTGTTAGTGCACATATAATTATGTCAAAAAAACCATTTTTCATAAAAATTATAACACAGAATATATCAATAACGCACATATATATTCAGGCTTTATTTAGTTTAAAAGCATATATTCTAAGAATCACATTTGGTTATGATATAATTTTATTGAGGTGTTTATATGAAAAAACTATTATTATTAGCACTAGTTATACCATTAATATTTTTAGTTTCCTGTGGAAATAGTACTTTTGAGACCATTACAGCAAGTGTCGCAAAAGATATGATGGATAATGATTCTAGTATTGTGTTAGTAGATGTAAGAGAATTATCCGAATATAAAGAAGAACATATATCAGGGGCTACTCTTTTGCCTTTAGGTGACATTGAAAGCAAAGCATCAAGTGTTATTCCTGATAAAACAAAGACTTACATTATATATTGTAGAAGTGGCAATCGAAGTGATCAGGCGAGCCAACAATTAGTTGAATTAGGATATGAATCGGTTTTTGATATGGGTGGTATTATTGATTGGCCCTATGCAACAGTTTCTTCATAAGTATTAATAAAGGTTATGATTTTTTAATCATAACCTTTTCTTATTTTTAATTTCTTTTTTTGTTTTTTAAATACTTTTGAAGTTCTAATTTTTGAGTTTCTTGTTCTATCTTCATTTTGTACATTCCATCATCAGCTTTAGAAAATACTTTTTCTAAATCCTCACTCGCTTTTTCTTTTGAAGCTGTTCCATATGAGAATAAGATCTTTTTATCACTATTTTTGCCCTCAGATAGCTTAAGTACTTCTTTGATAGCTAACTCAATAGCTTTAGGTTTAGGATTCAATGATATTAATAAAAATTCATCTCCACCCATTCTGATGGGTATCATTTCAAATTTATCAGCAACCTCTTTTAGTTTATTTGAAAAAGCAATTAACATATTATCGCCGCTAGCATGGCCTAAATAATCATTATAGAATTTTAAACCATCTAAATCTAACATAATCAATGTATATTGCTCAACATTTTTATCAATATCTTTTTTAATTTCTTCAAAATAATTACGATTGAACAATTCAGTCATTAAATCATGGGATTTTACGTATTCTACATCATTAATATGTTTTCTAACATTACTTTCATCATAGAATAAATAAAAACTCCCTTGATATCTAAATAAAGGCAAGTGAATTAGCTTCCTAAGCATATGAAGATATCTTTTATTGGTATAAAACACACTACTTAATTCAGTTTGATTTTCGTAAATAACAGCTTTTTCTTTTAAGTGATTCATTAATTCATCAAAAGACATTTCTTTGGTTATATCAACTTCAAATGATTCTAAAAACTCTTCGGATGCATCAACAACTATATTTCTGTGATTACAAATAACATACATCTCTCTAAAGTTATCTAGAATGAATTCATTTCTACCAAGCTCTATAATCAATCTTAAATCTCTGATATAGAGCACAAAATACAATAATGTTATCAACAAAACAAAAGCAATATATGTAGGGTCTATGCTAAATGGTCTAACAAAGATATGAATCATATTGAAACCAATACCTAATATAATTCCAATAACCATTGTAAGGAAAGGCACTATGTCATTATCCCTTTTAAAATCCTTAATAAACTTATATAATATCAATACTATTACTGCAACCAACATAGAATAACATAATACTGTATGTACAAAGAATCCAATACCTCTTGGAATTTGTTCAAAACTTGTAAGAATAAGATTTGGTCCAGGGGTTAAATCCATCATCAAATGATGAAATTGATTGGTAAAAGAAACTACTAATTCTAACACCAAAATTAATACTATAAGAAACAATACATATTTTGGAACTTTTTTTCCTAAATAATACATAATTGAAATAAATAAAGTAGCTGTTAAAGCAAAAATTGTTGGATAAACCGCTAAAGTTAGATAATATATTTGATTAGCATCTACGCTTGTATATTCTAGAAAAGACAAAACTGTCCATGAAAAAAGAAGGATACTTAAGTACTTAAAATGAAAATATCTCTTATTAACATTAAAAATTCTTATTCTTGTTAACGGCAAAAATGCAACAAATGCAATAATAAAGAATATCAACCATTTAAAAATGTTCATAACAAAACTCCTTAAACTATTATATTATAATTATATCATAATATATGTATATATATGAATAAAATTTTCATAGAAAAAGCTCTATAAAATAGTGCTTTTTTTCTTGTAAACTAATTCATTATCAATATAAGTTTCTAAAACCTCAATATCCAATATATCTTTAACATTAATAGCATTTATATCTCTATTAATTACTACATAGTCCCCTAAAGTTAGTTGTTTTTGTGAAATATATTTCAAATTATTAGTAGTATAACACTTCAAAGCACTAGATATATTGTACGCCTCGCTTGGCAGGAAGGCCCCCAACTCTGGATTTTTAATACTTTTTCTTGAAATTGCTGAGTATATATTAAAAAAAGGGTTAATTGGTTCAATTGGACTATCCGTACTAAAGCCTACATTCAACCCTTCATTATACATAGTATTGAATAAATATGACTCTCTATTTCTACTACCAATTCTTGATTCAACTATTTGAATATCTGAATTTAAGAATATCGGCTGGATTATAGCTCCAATATTATATTTCTTCATTAGCTTTATTTGTGATTTTTTTGCTAATTGCGCATGGATAATGGCATGATTATGCTTATATCTTTTAGTTAACTCAATTGACTTTATCAGATTTCTTAAGACTTGATCAATAGCACCATCTCCTATAGCGTGAATTACTACATCCATATTGTTTGAATTGGCTAGATGTATTAATTCAAAGAGGGCTTTATCACTATAAGTATTTATCCCTACATTATCAGGTTCACCTTCATATGGTTTACGCAAATAAGCTGTTTTTCCACCTAGACTTCCATCAGCTAATATTTTAAGTGGTCCCATTTTGTATTTACCGAACACTTTATTTACATACCCTTTATTAATAAAATCTTTTAATTTATTATATGATAAATTTACTTGTTCTGTAATTTTCACTTTAATTCTATTTTCTTTATACATCCTATTTATAACATCAATAACTTTTTCAAAAGGCGTTTTAAATATGCAAAAATCATCACTCGCTACAGATGTTATTCCATTTTCCAATAATATCTTATCGGCTTTAATTAAATAATTCTCTAAATCAGTAGTTGTTGGTTGTGGCAAATAGTCTAAAATTAAGTCTAGCGCTTTTTCTGAAAATATACCTGAGTTATAATCGAAAAAGCCGCCATCAATTTGCGGTGAATCTACAGTGATTTTAGCTTGTTCTAACATCTTGTCGTTTACAGTTAAAACATGACCACATACTCTAGTCATAATTATAGGAATATCCTTAGATACAGCGTTTAAGTCTTTTTTTTCAAGCATACGTTTTTCAAGCAAATTTGATTGATTCCACCCTCTACCTAAAATCACAGACTTATCTGTGTGTCTTCTTAGTATTTTTTTAATTTCTTTTATAGACAGAGCATTTGTCAAATCAATATTTGAATTGACATATCCCAATCCTAAAAAATGCATATGTGAATCAATAAAACCCGGCAACTTCATAATCTCACCTCATATAAAAACACTGGAATAATCCAGTGTGTTTAGTTATTATTCTTTGTAGTACGTTTTAATAAAATATACAATCTGACTAACTATATTCTCTCTTTCAGATACAGCTAAGCCATCTAAATCGTTGTCACCACCAAGAACTTTGTAATACGTGTATGTTAGTGGAACGGGATTACCCAATAAATTTTCCTCTAAAGTATCAGACTGATCTATATTTACTTTTTGATCATTTAATCCATGAATTATATAGGTTGGTACAGTGTCATCTGATATAAAGGAAATAGGATCATACTGATTCATTTCATCTAAATAATCTTCTAAATGATAAATATCTATTCCTAATCCATATAAGATATCTAACTCAGCTTGTGCTTCAGCTACTTGTTCAGTGTTCATAACTGTGGTATCTCTTACTGTAGCTATATTAGTTACACCTGACATATCAATAACATAATTAACATCACAAGAGAACTCTCTTAAATTAAAATCACCGTAGAAAAGTCCACTTGGTGTGTAAGCAGCAGTTAGCGCTAAATATGAACCTGAGCCACTTCCCCATAAACCATAATTATCAATATCAAAGTTGTACTCTTCTGCTACCGAAGTAATATATCTAATAGCGTCTTTAACATCAATTATATTATCAGGAAAATGTGAATCTTCATCTAAATAGCGATAATTGATTGATATAATAGCATAGCCTTCATCTAAGATTTCTTCAGCAACATATCTTCTTACTCCATCTGTTAGATCAATCTTATCCCCACCAGAAAAAGTTCCTCCATGTACATAAAATACTACAGGAATATCATCATGTTCAAAACGAGCTGGCATTAGAATATCTAAAGTCAGTTCTGTATCCTCTACTGTTTTATAAACCACATTTTCATATGTAACTAAGGTTTTGTAATAAATCGCGTTACGATCGATTCCAGAAGACATATACCATATGAAAAGAGCTGTGGCTGCGGCACATATTAATATTATTATTATAAATACTTTTTTCAATTCAATCATCACCTCTAGATGAAACCTAATCTGCTATTTATATTATATCATAATGTTAGAAAACTTGTAATATTTCCTTAACTTTAGCGAAAAAAAGCGATGTATAAGTATACATCGCTAATTCTTTATTTAAATGATAATTCTAACATCTCTTCTGAATATTGATTAGTGTATAGTTTGTAGTAAGCTCCTCTTTTTTGAATTAACTCTGTATGAGTACCACTTTCTATTACTTTTCCTGAATCTAGTACTAAGATACAATCACTGTGGACTATAGTTGATAATCTATGAGCAACTATGAAACTTGTTCTTCCTTTTAGAAGTTTGTTTATAGCTACTTGAATTGCTTGTTCAGTTTCTGTATCTACCGAGCTAGTTGCTTCGTCTAATACTAAGATTTTCGGATCAGATAAGATAGCTCTTGCAAAACTAACCAATTGTTTTTGACCAACTGAAAGTCTTGAACCACCTTCTCCACATTCTGTTTTATAGCCGTTTTCAAATTTAATAATAAATTCATGAGCTTCAACTGCCTTAGCGGCTTTTATTACTTCTTCATCTGTTGCGTTTAATTTACCATATCTAATATTTTCCATTACTGTACCACTGAATAGATGTGGATCTTGTAACACATACCCTAAATTCGAATGAAGCCATCCCATTGAGCGTTCTTTATAATCTATTCCGTCAATCAATATATTACCGTTTGTTGGTTCATAAAATCTACAAAGAAGGTTAACAATTGTTGTTTTCCCCGCGCCTGTTTTACCTACTAAAGCGATTGATTGACCAGCTTTAACATCTAGACTGAAATTTTTAAGTACTTGTTCCCCAACATTATATTTGAACGAAACATTTTTAAATTCAACGTCTCCTTTAATAGCTTCAAAATTTTCAAGTTTGTAGTTAAACAATGTTCCATACTTATCAACTACTTTTTGTGTATCATTAATATCAGCTTCAGTTTCAATCAATGACATGATTCTTTCAGCCGATGCTTGAGCTTGTTGAAAATTAGCATAAATCATAGCTATGTTATTAACTGGTTCGAAAAATTGCCATACATAGTTAGTAAACAAGTATAGTGTACCAACTGTGATTGATGCTTGGATAACAAAGCTACCACCTACAATATATACCAATGCAACTCCAATAGTTATAAGGAACAACATGGATGGAAAATACAATCCTTGAATCATCGCTACTCTAATAGATCGAGTTCTCATATCAAGAGTTAAATCATCAAATCCCTTTGCGTTTGATTTTTCTAATACTAGTGTTTTAGTAGTAATTGCTCCAGTAATACCTTCATTGTATGCACCTGTAATTTTTGAATTTATTTTTCTTATTGAACGATATGCTTTCAATATAAACTTCCTAAAGAATATCGAGACAAGTGTCAAAAGTGGTACAACAATTATAGTTACTAATGCAAGTTTCCAGTTTAATACAAACATTACTATCATAAGTATAACCATCAAGAACCCACCCCAAACGATATCAATGAATCCCCAAGATAATAATTCACTCAGGTTTCTTGAATCTGAAGTCATTCTAGCCATAATCCAACCAACACGTGTTCGGTCATAATATGAAAAAGGTAATTCTTGTAAGTGATAAAATGCTTTATGTCTAATGTTAAATGCTAATTCTGTTTGTATTCTTCCAGCAAAAATGATAAATAGAAACACCATCAATGATTGGATAACCATAAATATTATATAAAATAAAATAAATATTTTTAGTTTAGATAAGTCCGCAACCCCACTAGCTATGTTTGGATTAATGATATCATCTATAGCGAACATTGAGATATACGGGTAAATTACATCAGTACTAGCTACCACTATCATACATAAAGCAGCTAGTAAAACGTATTTTTTCAACGGTTTCATAAAAGAAAATATTTTTCTCCACAAACCCCAATCAAGTTTTCGAGACGTGAATTCTTCTTCATCATGTAAATAGTCATTCATATTATTCACCGTCCTCTTCTATACGAAAATCAATTTTAGATTGTATATTCCATATATTACTATATAATCCTTCTCTCTTGATTAATTCATCATGAGTTCCGGTTTCCTTAATTTTCCCTTCTTCCAATACAATAATCTTATTAGCTTCTTTAGCAGTTGTAATCCTGTGAGTAATAATAAATACTGTAGAATCTTTCCACTCTTTATTAAGTGCTCTTCTTATTTGAATATCTGTTTCAGTATCCACTGCACTTAAACTGTCGTCAAAAATTAAAATTGGTTTTGGTTTTAATAGCATTCGAGCTATAGCTACGCGTTGTTTTTGACCACCTGATAAAGTAACTCCACGTTCACCTACAAGTGTTTGATATCCTTTTTCAAAATTGATAATATCATCATGAACACGAGCAATTTTAGCTACTGATTCAACTCTTTCTGTTGAAATCGTTTGATCAGCTATTCCGATGTTTTCTTTGACTGTTTTAGAGAATAAGAATGGTTCTTGTAAGATAATACCAACATTATTTCTTAGATGATGCTTTTCCATGTCTTTTACAGGTGTATTATCTATTAATATTTCACCTTCTTGGTAATCAAGTAGTCGTACTAACAAGTTCATCAATGTTGATTTTCCTGAACCAGTTTTACCAATTATAGCGATTGTTTCTCCTTTTTCAACTTTAAAATTAACATCAACTAATTGGTTTTCTTTTGAATCAGAGAATTTGAATGATACATTTCTAAACTCGACCTTACCTTTTATCTCAGGTTTTAGATTAGGTTCTGTTTCATCATATTCGTCATCATTATCTATTATCTTTCTTAATCTAGTAATCGCCACAGTAGATTTAGAAAAATCTCCTACTAATCTGCCTAACTGACGCATTGGCCAAATTATATTTCCTGCATAGGCAAGGAAAGCTGTATAAGTACCTAATGAGATTATTCCTTTTGATGCATAAACAATACCGAACACTGCAATTAACATAAATTGAACAAAACAGATAAAATCTGTAGCTGACCAAAATATAGCCATTTTTTGTATTAGATTAAAGTCAGAATCAGTAAACTTTCTATTTAAGCCACTAAATTTATTGACTTCATATGCTTCATTAGCAAAAGCTTTAACAACACGAGATCCAGATACATTTTCTTGGACATGGGTTGTCATTTTTGATTCGTTTTGTTCAATTATGGTAAATTGTTTTTCAACTTTACTAAAATAGTAAATAGCTGATAATAGAATTACCGGTGTAACCATTAATGAAATCCACATCAAGTCAACATTAAGTTTTGACATTTGCCAAATTGATAAACTCATTAAAAGAACAAGTCTCCCAACTCCAATGATTTGATCTGAAATAAAACGTTTATAGGCTTCAACATCAGATGTACACCTTTGAATTAAATCACCTGTTTCCGAGTGAGAATGGAAATAATAATCCGCATTTTGTAATTTATGATATAAAGTATTTCTTAGATTATATGCGACTGTTTCACCAAAAAATCCTGATGACCATCTTCTTGCGAAGATAAATATAGCTCTAAATGTAACTAATAACATTAATAGAACCCCGGCATATATCAACTGTGTTAATTTTGAATCTCCTACTATAAAGTTAGCTAATATTGGTGGAAGTTTAGTTCCTCCATCTGAAAATTCTAAAATAACATCTATTATGTGTTGACCAACTAATGGTACTAGCGTTCTTGCATAAGACACTAGATATAAGAATATAAAAGAAAGTACAAGTAGTGGCCAATATCTACCCATCCATTTGAACATCGTACCAATGCTCTTAAGGACGTTTCTCTTTTCTTTTTTAATTGTTTTTGAGTTTTTCATACCTAACCCCCTCTCCATTTAGTAACATGGATCTAGGTATTTTTTACATTTTTTCAATCACTTGCATTCCAAGCAATCTCATTCCGTCATTCAAAATGTTTTTAACCATTTTTAATAACTGTATTTTTGTGTTTCTTTCAACTATATCATTCACAATAACTTTTTCTTTTGCGTAAAAACTATTAAACAGACTTGCTAAGGTAAGAAGATATTTTGCTACTACTGATGGTGAGTATTCTATTCTTGCTTTTTCAACGATATCTTGATAAAAACTAACATTTTTTAAAATATCGAAAAAATGATCTTCTTTAAATAAATCATAATTAATTTCTTCAGTTACTTCATTAACCGAGTTTAAAATAGAGTTTATTCTTACCGAAGTATACTGTAGATAAGGTCCAGTTTGACCTACGAAATTAACCATTTCTTCTAAATTAAATTCAAAATCATTAGAGCGAAAGTTTTTTAAATCGTTAAAAATAACTGCACCTACACCGATTTTCTCCGCTATAATTTCCTTATTTTCTAAATTAGGATTTTTTTCATTAATATATTCTAAGCTCAGATTACAAGCTTCTCTTAATACATTTTCAAGTTTTACAATTTTACCTTTTCTTGTCGACATCTTTTTTCCATCTTGAAGAA
>Ga0307990_1000846_pt1 | contig 26465 bp, 23 predicted proteins | sample EllFjometagen129_FD_203168 | JGI IMG/M metagenome (GOLD analysis project Ga0307990, IMG submission 203168) | Marine microbial communities from Ellis Fjord, Antarctic Ocean - #129 | ecosystem: Environmental > Aquatic > Marine > Unclassified | place: Southern Ocean | collected 2014-10-08
CCCCCCTTGTCAACTGAGATTTGACATCGCGTGAGGCATTAGAGCTACCTAAGAGATTCCGATAATCTCCCAGGGAGAATCGGCGAACGGAGGGGATTGCCCGGCTTCATTCGAGTTCTCCTTCACGCCCTCGAATTATACACTAAATTCACCTGTACAATTTGTCTCACTGTTATTGACACAGAGGGATCGGTTTTTTACTTTTTGTTGATTTTTTTAAAGACTTCATTTTCATCCCTAACAATGGTAAAAAATAGTGGCGTTTTATTTTTCGCGACCCGGTTCGCCGACTTTTTAGAGGTGATCAATGATGAAGATTAATGGTTGGGTTCTCACAATGCTCCTTTGCCTCATTCTGGCGGTCGGCGTAATCGCGGTCGCCTGCGGCGGAGGCGACGACGATGACGACGATAACGACGACAACGACACCGCGACCGACGATGACCTGACATTGCCGGACGACGACGCGGGTGATGACGGCGACGACGATCTTTGGGACGATGATGCGAACGATGACGTCAACGACGATGTTAACGATGATGCAGACGACGACAACACCGGCTGCGAGGGCTGCCTGATCAACAACACCTGCTTTGACGACGGTGAAGTGAATCCCGGCAACGCCTGCAAAGTCTGCGATGTTAGTCTGTCCGAAATCTCGTGGACCAACGACGACGGCGCTTCGTGCGAAGATGGGTTGTGGTGCAACGGCGCCGATGCCTGTCAGGGCGGAACCTGCCGGCACGGGGACGATCCCTGCCCCAATGACGACGCCTATTGCAACGGCGAGGAATATTGCGACGAGCTAACAGATTCGTGCATGCGCCGCAACGAGCCGGACTGCCCGAGTACAAACGGATTGTATTGCGACGGCGGCGAATGCAACGAGCAGCTCAATCACTGCGACCCGGACGGCTATCCCTGCGGCCTCTGGGGAATGTGTCTGGAAAACACCGATGAATGCGTCGCCAGCCCGGATGGCGCCCTTGATGTTTTGTATTGCGGCGAAACCTTAAGCGGCAACAACCTCTGGCAGCAAAATGTTCTGGAGGATTATTCATGCATAACAACCTGGTGGTGGGGAAAGTGGCTCCACGACGCACCCGACAGCGTCTACTTTTTCGAGGTCTGGGACAATAACATGACCTTGTCCCTGACATGGACGCCGGGACCGCTGGCCATTGATCTGGACATCCTGATTGTGACTGACTACGCGAGTTCCGCATCGTGCGTGCTTTCGTCAACCGAGGACGGCGTTGATGAACCGGGCCACGACGAACTTTCGCTGGGAAGCCTGCCCTTTGGCAATTATTATGTCGTCGTTGACGGCAAGAGAAGCATCCCCATGGACGCAGGGCTTTTCGAGCTAAGCGCGGATTGCCAATAACCAAACAGGAAGTGGCTTGCGGGCGACGGGCGGCGTCGGACCATTAGGTCTTATAGACGGGCGCGCCACGTCGAGCTGCCCCAGGCCTTTTTGTTTCAGGATTCCTCATCCCTTTTGGAAGGCACAAGTTCCGGCGGCCAGTGGAAGCGGTGTAATTCCTCCAGTCCCTTGATATAATCGGCAAAATGCTCGCGGCACTTTCCATCAAATGACATCAGGCGCAAACCGGCGCCGAAAAATGCTTCCTCGTCATTATCGGGAGCGTCGAAAACCGTGACCACCTGCCCCACGCAGGTTATAGGTTGTTCCAATTGCGGGCCGACGAGACGAAGATTGTATTTATCGCCCTGCTTGAGTTTTTTCGCCGTTTTAATATACAGGCCATCGGCGGAGATATTTAAAGTGCTAGCGCCCAACAGGTCCAGGACATCCTTATTTTCGATGACGAGGACATCGCCGAATCGGGGATTTTTTCTACGCTCCCGTTCTTTGGTGTGTTCAATGGTCTTTTCAACGTATTCCTTGTAATCCTCCGTAACTTCTTCGAGAGCGATTCCATATTTGTATTTCGCCTTGAAGGTTGCGGGCAGGTCTGTTTTCCAAACCACGGGACCTTTGACACGCATGCCCGACAGGCCGGACGCGCTGAGCATTACGTCGGCTTGCTCGCCGATGCGGATTTCATGATTACTGAAAAAACACACGCCGCTGATTGAAAGGTTCTGCGTGTAGGCGAAGATCTCTCCTGAAGTCAGCACAATCTTGGCCAGGAAAAATTTCTTCACTCTTTCTTCACGGCGTTTTGTCATTCCGCTCTCCTTAAATATGGCCGATTGCCAACCAACTCAGATGGATCCTTCTCAATCATTGTTTTCTCCGGCTGCTCAAATTATACGCCCAATCACGCGCCCGATGCAATTGACTCATCCGTGGCCTTCTTTAAATCGGCGATGTCTGCGAAAACGGAAAATATGATACTTGATGTAAATCCAGAATCGCCAGTCGCCACCATGAATCGCCACGAGAATTTGCAACGTGATCATAAAATAATGCGGAATATTTCCTAGCAGACGGTTTGCGCCCCGATCGATTATGAAGCCCGACAATCTTTTGGGGAAAAGAGGCATGAGCTTGTAGAAATTTTTCCACTCGAAAACATGCCGCCGCACATCCGGGCGATTGACGCTGCCGGTCCGGCAGATGTCGCCAACCTCGCCCTCCTCGGCTCGCCGCCTGTCTTCGCCGCTCGCCAATCCCATCTTTTCGGCGATGTCTATGATCGGCGCGCCGGGAAAATGCACCAGCATATGGACCTTCACCCGGTTGAGAAACGCACAGTCGGCATAGAAGCGCGCGGCGTCAACGCAATCCTTGTCCGTCTCGCCGGGAAGCCCGAAAATGTGATCGACGTCGTAATGAAGTCTCCACCGGTCGCAGAGGGCAAAGGCTTTTTTCGCTTCTTCGAGAGTTTCCGGGCGGTTGAGGATATCGCGGCGCATCTCGTCGTTGGTCGTCTGCAAACCGAACTCCACGCCGTAACAGCCCGCGTTTTTTAAGGCCAGCACAAGCTCGACGTCCAGGTATTTGATCTGGCCGTAGCAGCGAAAGGGCAGGCCAATGCGCTTTTTGTAGCCGCGCAGAAGTTCCAGGGTCCATTTCTTTGAGGTAAAGAAAACGGGGTCATTGATCATCACAAAAGAAAAATCGTAGCGGTTTTTCATGACTTCAAGTTCACGCAGGACCGACTCAACGCTTCTGCGTCGAATGTATTTGCCGCCGAACATTCGCCGAAGCGTTCCCTCCCGGCAGTATGTGCATGAGCCGGGGCAGCCGCGTCCGACCAGGAGCATATAATCGTCTCGAATGTTGATTTCCGCGGCGAAAAGTTCCTTGTCCGGCAAGGGAAGTTCGTCCAGGTTCGCCAGAGGCGGGCGCAATCCGGTTTCCAAAACCTTTTGGCCGTCCCGATAATAGATGCCGCGCACGGATTCCGCTTTCCTTCGCCCGGCGATCAAGTCCAACAACTCTGGAAGCGTTTCCTCGGCCTCGCCGACCACGATATAGTCCACAAGGGAATGCTTCATAACCGCATGGGCCGCGAAGGTCGGATGACGCCCGCCAAAGATGATCGGCGCAATGAGATGCCGCCGAACCTGCCGCGCGATGTCGAGGGACCATTGATAGGTATCGCTGTCGGTGAAAAAAAACAGAGCATCGGGATTGTCGGCAACGATCCGGGAGATTAGAGCCGACTTCCGCGACATTTTTTCGGCGAGAAAAGGAATGTTCGCCACGTTGTCGATGGCGGTGTATGCGCCCGGATCGTAAGCAAAACTTATTAAATGGCCCGCGCGCTTGAGCGTTGCGGATATATATTCGAGTTCGACGCTTTCGCGCCCCATATAGACTATCGCCAGGTGCATCGCGCCTCCATCACAGCACTAATTACAAGCCGATTGCGCGTAATAAGTGTAGGAGGACGCCGCAAATGGCGTCAAGCGGATTTCAGCGGCGGGTTTGATTTTTAAGATCAAACTTCAAATGTCTAAATTCTATCGTTTAAATTCTGAACTTATCTCAACAACCGCAACTGCCCTGGCCTGCGGTGTCATCATCGCCTGAGCTATCGCCGTTAGCTGTGATGACGCCGCAAACGCTTTCGAAGCATTGAGTGAAAGTCGAACAATTGCTCACGTTGTCGTTGGTCGAACATTCCATGACGCAATCCCATGAACTGTTTCCCTGCTCGCAGGCGTCCATGGCCTCGGCACCGGTCCACTGGTTGCCTGATGCGACGATGTAATATCCGCAGTCCTCGTATAAAAGCGAGAGGATGGATCCGCAGTCGGTTTCGCTATCGTCATCCGGCGACCACGCATCGTCGTCATCGTCATCGTCATCGTCATCCGACCACCAATCATCGTCGCTGTCGTCATCGCTGTCGTCGTCGGAATCGTCGTCGTCGGAATCATCATCGGTGGATGGGCCTGAACCGTAGATATGAACGATGCCATCGATGTCGTCCTGATGCAAAGTGCGGCTTTGCGTTTCGCCCGTCTGGCCATAGCCATACATGGTCTTTTCCGAATCCCAGTTATTATAGAGGTCCAGGAGACAAAGATAGTGCCCAAATTCGTGCGTGGCGATGTTTTGAACGTCCATCTCGTTGTATCCGGGATTTCCCTGCGCCGACCAGTTATAAGAGTCCAAAAACAGCATGTCGCATTCAGCGATGGTGTTGTCGTCGTAACCCCAAATAGCCGTGTACGCGATAGCCTGTTCGGAATCACCCGAACCCCACATCACTTCGTTGCGGTTATTAAGCTCGGTCTGATTGCGGGAATGCGTACCGTTGTCTATGAAACGAAAATCAGCGGGGGTGGAATTCCATGTGCTCATCGACCGGCGGATGGCGTCGCCTTCTCCTGAAGTGTCAGAGCAGTTTTCGTTGATATAGATTTGGACGCTGTGGGAATCCCAATGCAGACCATCGTAGGCAAATTTTCCGCCCAGTCGTCGGACATATCCGTCAATGGAGGAGGACGGCGCAAAATGCGCATCAATATCCACAATCGGCGCCTGGCCTCTGGCCATGCGCTTGAGCGATTTGACATACTCTTCGGCGCCGAGCATCGTTTCCGCGACCATGCCGGATTCCAGCGTTGCTTTTCCCATTATTTGACCGACAAGCTTTTCCAGGGATTCGTTCAGAAAAAGAACGACCTCCTGGCCCTGTTCGAAGTCGGGATAATTGGTGATGAAATAAAATTCCCCGTCCAAAGCGCCGCCCGGAACAGTCAGCGTGAAATCCGGCGGAGCCTGCCCTTTGATGCTTTCGGCAATGTGGACATCCACAAGCGTTTCGATGTCGCCCACGCGCTCGCCCGGCGCGGTTCGCGTGGCGACGACAAAGCCGCGCACGATGACATCGGCGCTTTCAACCAGTGTCTCCGGGGACGTGGAAAGCATTGCGGACTGCGCTGCAGCAGTAAAGAAAATCAGAATAGTGCAAATCAGGGTCGCGTTAAATTTCAAATATTTCATGGCTTAAAAAAGTCCTGTGAATGGGGATATTCGCGACTGGCGCTTTAGGGAAGGTCTGTTTTGAAAAAACATCTCTCACTGCCAAAAGACACAATAACACTTTTCCCCAAGATGCGTGGAATGACTTGCCGATTTGAGGGTCTGCGTCACAAAAGTGGGTTTGGGGTTTTCAAATATCTTTTGGCAGGGGTTTCACTGCCCTTCGGGGATGTTGAAGCACTCGGCCAGATCACCGCAGCCCTTGGCGCCTAGTGCGCACTGCATGAGCCAATCACTGAGGCCATCGGCATAATCTTCGCAATCGCTTATCCCGAGATCGCCGGTGAATCCACACTCGTCAATTTTTCGGCAGGCGATTTCCGCTTTGTCCTCGGCGGAAACGTCGTCGTCATCGTCGTCATCGTCGCCATCGTCGTTGTCATCATCATCGTCGTCATCGTCGCATGACAGCGAAAACCAGAAACATACGGCAAGGGCGGTGATTGATAAAATCAGACTGAGCATCCTAAAAATATTCCTGAAACGAGCTGGCGAAAAAATCATTTGTATCCTCGCGAATCGTGGTCATACGCGCATACAAAAACGATACTACATTGAACTATTGAAAAATCCAGCGTTTCAATGAATTGGGATCTCGCTAAAATCGGCCATTCGCGCACGGCGAACTTAGCGTCATGCTCAACTGAAGCCGCTGCTCGGGGCGCATCCGCCGCCCGAATCGCCACCTTTTTTAGAAAAAGAGCTGAGCGAAGCGATTTGCTTTTCCGTATTCTTGGATGAGCAGTGCTTGCAGGGCTGAGTTTCGTGAGCCGAGGACACGGCAACCAACTTCTCGAAAACCTGTCCGCAGTCTTTGCATTTATAAACATACATAGGCATTATTTGCTGTCCTTATTTTTTTCGTAATCGTCGCCGCCGTTGTTTTTTTGTCCGCCCGACGGGCGGCAATCGGGGCGCATTCAGGTGGATACACCCAAACGCGGCAGTATCACAAGCTGCAACAGCAGCCAGCCAAGTAAAAATACGCCAATCATTAAAATTTCCATAATTCACTCCACTTTCGCCAAATTGTGCCGCCGGTTTTTTCATCCGGCAAATAGTGCGCTTTTGCTTTGCCAATCATAATATATCCGCTCAGGTGCACCGACGCATGCATTTCAAAAGTTCCAGAAGATGCGGGTTGTTCAGGCTATAGTATGATTTGCCGCAACGCCTCTTCGATTTCACCAAGCCAACGAGCCGAAGAGTCTTTAGCTGCTGAGAAACGACAGCCTGCTTCTGCTCCAGCATTTCAGCCAATTGCCCGACGCAGATCTCCTCTATGGAAAGGGCATCGATGATTCTAAGGCGCACGGGATGCCCGACGGCCTTGAGAATCTCGGCAATCTCTTTCGACTGCTCCTCAGTAAACGGTTTCATCAGGTTTTTCGGCACTGCAATCGCCTCCAACGGTTATTGCCTAATAGGAATATAGTTATACTGGAATAATTGTCAACAAATCAGGGGCGACTTCCGCACTCGCTTTCGCTGATTGACAGGCCTTCACATTGGCGCTTAAATGCTCTTGTTGGATGCGCCGCGCCTTGCGTAGCGTTTTGGATTAAACCCATTGTGGAGAATTCCATGGACGAAGGCGCAAGTAGCAGTGACCAGCCTCCAGGTAGGGGCTTGGTCGGACTCGTTTTCGAACGTGGGGATTATTCACTTCGATAACGCATCCTCCTCCCCCTAACTTTCCTGGTCCGCCATCTACCAGCGCCATTGCCGTTTTGCTTGGTCACAGGCGTCGAAATGCGTTTTTTTCGCCTGGTCGATCTTTGCATTCGACCGTGAAAAATTAACGGTTTTCAAAGGCGGAAACAGCGAGGATACTAAAAGCCTCGCGCCGCCGGGGAGGCATATAATGGCCCAAACAATTATGCACGAAAACGGGCACGGCTACAGATTCGGCTTTGCATCGCAGCTCATAGGCCGCGCCGTGAGATCCGATGGGAAAAAAGGCGGCAGAATCAAGGATCTTATCGTTACACGCGCCGAGCCCTATCCAGAAGTCGAAGGCCTTGTTGTTCGTAGAAACAAGCGGGATTATTACGCGCCCATGATGCAGATCGGGGACTGGGATAAAATGCCCAAGGGCCGAGTTTCGCTTCCTTTGCCTGAAACAGAGTACGCGTTCGGCAACGACAGCCGCTTCAGCCTCAAGGACGTTTTGATGGACAAGCAGGTCGTTGACACGCAGGGCGCGAAAGTCGAGCGCATCAACGATGTCCAGCTTCTAGTCCTTCAGGGGCGTACCTACGTTGTGCACGTTGATGTGGGTTTTACTGGTCTTTTGCGCCGACTGGGATTTGCGGGCGTCGCTCGCGGCGTTGCAGGGATTTTCGGAAAATCGCTTGCCGACGACATGATATCCTGGAAGCACGTTCAGACCCTGGAGGAAGGCGGCGGACCCGGTCCCGTACGATTGCGCGTCGATCATGCGGAATTGAAGTCTTTGCATCCCGGCGAGATGGCCGACATTCTTGAGGACCTGGACAAAGACGAGCGTGTGGCGCTGCTGCACTCGCTGGACATTGAGGCCGCCGCCGAGGCGCTCGAAGAAGTCGAGCCCGAGTTGGGCGCGGCCATCATGCAGGACCTCGACCCCGAAGTCGCTGCGGATATCATGGAAGAGATCGAGCCTTCCGTCGCTGCGGACATCTTAGAGGACATACCCGAGAAGCAGCAGGAAATCATCAAATCCCGCATGGTGGAAGAAGAAAGAGAGGAACTGGAAAAACTCCAGACCTTCAGCGAAAAAGAAACCGCCGGCGCCCTGATGACAACGGACTACATTGCGCTCTCGCCAACAGCCACCGTTGCCGACGCCCTGCGACTGATCCGCGCCTCATCGGAAACCGTCGAACTTATCCACTATGCCTTCCTGGTGGATGGAAGCGATCATCTACAGGGCGTGGTCTCGCTACGCAGTCTTATCATCTCCAAACCGGAAACGCCTTTGAACGAATTGGCGGGAGATCGGCTGATCTCGGTGCAACTGGATGACGAGTGGGTTGAAGTGGCCAGGCAGTTTCATAAATACAACTTCCTCGCGCTTCCCGTCTTGGATGAAGACAGTAAAGTGCAAGGCATCATCACGTTCCAGCATAGCTTCGACGAGTTGATCCCCTTCTACCACAAGGAAGCGGCGTAGATTCAGGGTCTAGGGTTCAGGGTGAGACAAAACGCCAGGCCGACTCAGCCCTTAGCCTTTGAAAAACGGTTTGTCATGTCGAATGAAAAGAAAAAATCGGTGAAATCCCTCTACGCCCGGCTCGCCGTGTTCGCGGCGGTTCTGGGTCCGGGCATCATCACCTTGAGCGTGGGCAACGACGCCGGCGGCCTAGCCACGTACAGCCGCGCCGGGGCGCTGTTCGGCTTCGACATTTTGTGGATATTTGTGCCGCTGACAATCATCCTGATCATGGTGCAGGAAATGGCCAACCGCATGGGCGTGGTCACCGGCGACGGCCTGTCGTCCATGATCCGCGAACGCTTCGGCGTCAAAACCACTTTCTACCTGATGATGGCGCTGCTCTTCGTCAACTTCCGCACAATCATGGCCGAGTTCGCCGGCGTTGCGGCTTCCGCTGAACTGGTGGGCGCGCCGCCGCTATTGGTCGTGCCGATATGCGCGGCGGCGGTGATCGGCCTGGTGCTGCGCTGGGATTATAAATCCGTCGAAAAAGTCTTTTTGGTCGCGGCTTTTTTCTACATCACGTACCTGGTCGCCGGATACATGGTCAAGCCCGATCCCGTCGAGGTTGCAAAGGCCCTGCTGATTCCCAAATGGATTCCCTCCAAAGCATACATCCTCATCGTGCTGGCCCTGTTCGGCACGACGACCGCACCGTGGATGGCCTTCTTTCAGCAGTCGAGCGTCGTGGAAAAGGGAATAGATATAGAGGACGCGGCGTATTCCAGGGCGGATACAATATTCGGCAGCGTCTTCGTCAACTTCGTGGCCCTGTGCATTGTCATCACCTGCGCCATGACGCTGCATCCCGCGGGCATCGAGGTCAACAACGCCGGCGAAGCCGCCACGGCGCTGGCGCCGCTGATGGGAAACTGGGCGCGGCATCTTTTCGCCTTCGGCCTGTTCAACGCCTCCATGTACGCCGCGTGCGTTTTGCCGCTGGCCACAGCGTACACGATCTGCGAGGCGATGGGCTGGGAACGCGGCGTGAACAAACGCTACGGCGAGGCGCCGCAGTTTTATTTCCTCTACGTCGCATCAATTATCCTCGGCGCATTCTTCGTGCTTTTGCCCGGACGTTCGTTTATCGACATGATCATCGTCTCGCAGGTGGTCAACGGCATCCTCCTGCCGATCGTCCTTGTCTTCATTCTGATTCTGGTCAACGACTCGAAGATCATGGGTACGCATACGAATGGCAGGATTTATAATTACTTCTGCGTGACGACGGTGGCATTTCTCACGGTGCTATCCGTGGCATATATCGTGTCTTTGTTTCTATGATTCGTGAAGCGCGCTGCAATCTGTCGCCCGTTAAAACGGGCTTTGAAAATTGTTGCGGATCATCTTTCCCCCGCGCTGACGCACAGGGCTATTACTGTTTCGCCCTAAAGGGCTAATCGCGGCTGGAAGCCGCTCCTACAACTCAGCATTCATCATTCATCACTCGCTTGCCGGCCACCACTCATCTGGGCCGATGTCCCAACCGGCGCCAAGGGGGCGGGGATCGCCTTCGAAATCGATGTGTAAATAACTCGAATTATTGATGTAAGCCACCGGATCAATGCCGGTATCGATGCATGGGCTTGAATTCTGAAGATGAAAATCATCGCTGGCCGGATCTATAAAGAGCGGATTTTCGCTGATGTTACTCGACGCCACGGCGCAACCGGCCCAGGCGCAATTATTTATTTCTGCGAGCAATGTGATGTATGTCGAATCGCTGAGCATTAGATAGTCCTGTTGTTCTCCCCAGATATTGTTATTCACTAGCTCAACCGAGTCGGGCCAGCCGTTATTAATGCCGTAGCTAGTGTTTCCCGATCCGCCGCTTATAATGTTATTTGTCAGTGTGGCAACGCCTAAGATGTTCATAATACCGATACTGACAATGCTTCCCGAGCCGCCGTTGATGAAATTATTCGCCAATATTAAAGTATCGGAGTTGCTCACACCGCAGCTAGATGAGATTCCAGATCCGCCGTCGATTATATTATTCACTAAAACCATTGTGCCCCGTATACTAAACACACCTTGGCTCCAGTCTCCGGATCCGCCGTTAATGCGATTGTTAAGAAATGTCAAATAACCATCATTGAATACACCGTAACTATTAGCACCTCCTGATCCGCCATTTATTGTATTATTAGCCAGCATTGCCGCTCCTTGGTTGGCCAAGCCTACGCTGGCAGTGTAGTATCCATTTGGTGATCCGCCGTCGATGGTAAACCCTTGAATAGCTACGTGGATTGGATTATCTGCCTTCACATCATCCCTACTACCATCCGAGTTGTCACATCGATCCTGGTTCGGGTTCTCGCTCACTGATACGGCTGCGGACAACAAAGCGTTTATCAATGTAACGTTGTTTTCAATATCCCTTGTCCAGCCTGCAGACTCATAACCTCCGAAGAGTGAGACTTGTGTTTCCACATCTTCAGAATAATCCCCTTCGGCGATGAAGGCTGATTTGCTCGTTTGTGCAGCAAGAGTCGTGCCTGCATTGATCGTTAACTTGGGAGCGACCATGGTGCCGAGATTCGCATCATTACCCGTTTTCGCAACAAATACACCTGTGTCATCTCCTAGCAACAGATCGAAGTCATCGCAATTTTGATCAATGCCATCGTCGGGCAATTCCGGAGCGCCGGGGTGGATTAGAAAATCCGTGTCGTCGCAATCTGGACCGGCGTGGCAATTTTCTCCATACGTGTCGCCGTCCTCATCGATGCACTCTTGTGTATCATCATCGGCGTCATCGTCGGTGTCGTCATCCACATCGTCGTCTGCGTCATCGTTCAAATCGTCGTTTAGGTCATCGTCTGCATCGTCATTCATGTCGTCGTCCACATCGTCATCCATGTCATCGTTCAAATCGTCATTTGCATCGTCATCCGAGTTGTCGTTTATATCATCATCAATGTCATCGTCTGCGTCGCTGTCCTCGGAATCCGCAGAATCGTCATCATCGCCGCAGGAAAGCGGCAAAGCGAAAAGGATGGACACCAAAGCGACCAGTGCAATTTTCATCAAAGATAAGCGGCGCATTATTACCTCCGAAGCAAGATCATTGAATATACAATCCCGCACACAAAAAGCCCCAATTATCGAACGATTGATAATATCACAATTATCGATGCGCGGACAATGCGTGAAAAGGCGCGCGGAAAATAGTGACTGGCATCGTCCGCTTCGGGCGTGCCTGTCATCCCATTTTATTAGGCTGGATGACAGACACCATTTGCCGCAAATGGATGTCAGTCACCAACTGCCGGGACGCGATATGGCTATTTCCAGTGGACGATCTTTTCTTCGAGCTTGTCCAGGCTGACGGAAAGGAGGATGCCGATGATGGAAATGGTGATCAGGCAGGCGTAGATGTCTTTTATCAAGTAGAGTTCCCAACTCAACCAAATGCGGTAGCCGATCCCCGAGTTGGCGGCCACCATCTCCGCGGCGACAATGAGGATCAGGCCATAGCCCACGCCCAGCTTCAAGCCGGTAAAAATTCCGGGGAGGCTGGCGGGCAGTACAATGCGCAGAAATATTTGCGAACGACTGACTCGAAAAACGCGGGCCACCTCAAAGTGGATTTTCGGGATCTGCGCGACGCCGGCTTTCGTGTTGATGAGCGACAAAAAGAAAACACCGATGGCCACCACCATGATGTTGGACATATTGCCTAAGCCAAAGATGATCAAAAGCAGGGGCAAAATGGCGATTTTGGGAATCGGGTACGTGAGCGCCACAATCGGCGAAAAAAACGCCTGGGCCAGGCGCGAAAAACCCATGATCATGCCCAGGATGGCGCCGGGAATAAAACCCAGAGCGACTCCCGCAGTGATTCGCCACATCGAGGAGCCGATATCGACGTGAAAATTTTCTTCCAGAAAAAGCGGGCCGAACTGCGCGATGATCAACGAGGGCGGTGGAAAAAACCGCGCATCGATGAGGCCAATGCGGGCGCTGAATTCCCATAACGCCAACAGGAAAATGGGGCTGGCGACGTAGATGATTTTATAGCGCAGTTCTTTTATCCGTCTTGGCAACGTCGGCATTTCAGACATCCAATCCACGCGCGCGGGGCGAGGCGCCGTCTATATGGAAAGGATCAGCGCGCCCAGCGATTTCCATGGCCTGCGCTCGCTCGATTTCCTCTTTCAAATCCTCCGTGATCTCCACGACGGTCTGGCCGAAATCGGCGTTTTTACGAAGCTCCACCACGTCGCGCGGTCGCGGGAAATCACAAACAACTTCTCGCTTAAAACGTCCCGGACTAGCTGTCATCACCATCACGCGGTCGCCCAACGTCACCGCTTCGTTGATGTTGTGCGTGACGAAGATGATGGTCTGGCGCTGGTCCTGCCAGAGTTCGAGAAGAAGTTGATGCAGTATCATGCGGTTTTGGTAGTCGAGAAAAACGAAAGGTTCGTCCATCAGCAGCAATTGCGGATAAACGCAAAAAGCTCGTATCAGCGAAACGCGCTGCTTCATTCCGCCGGAAAGCTGATGAGGATGGAAGCTGCGAAACTTTGTCAGACCCACGCGCTCGATGAAGCTCGCAATGATCTCATCGTGGCGTTCGGTTTCGATGGGGCTTGCATTGAGCACAAAGCGAAGATTGCCCTCGACGCTCATCCAGGGATAGAGACCGGGCTGCTGAAAGACCATCGACAGGGGCGTCGTTTTGTCTTTGTCGCTCCAGTCAACCGAGAAATTTCCCGTGCTCGCCTTCTCCACGCCGGCCAGCGTGCGCAGCAAGGTCGTCTTGCCGCAGCCCGAAGGGCCGACCAGACACAGGAACTCGCCCTTGTGGACATCAAGGTCCAGGTCTTCGAAAGCCTGCACGAGATTTTGCCCGTCGCCAAAGCGCTTGCCCAGTTTTGCAATACGAAGAAAACGATCATCGGAATCGGACATTGAACTTGTCATCCTTTAAGCAATCAACAACGATGGGTGTACGTCACTGCAAGTGAGTTTTTCATTTTCTTCAAATTGTGGAATCAAAACAATAACCTCATTATCAGCCTGTGAAACAGGCGATGCGGCAATAGCCCACAGCGCAAGCTGTGGAAATCAGGGACCGCAAAATAATTTTAGCCCATGAAATGGGCGACGCACAAAAACGAGTCGTAACACAATTCCTTCGCCCATTTCATGGGCTTTTTTTGTCTTAAGATATTCCGCTTCCCCACAGCTCACGCTGTGAGCTATTTCCGCTTTGCCCTGACGGGCAACATACTTTGCCATGATGTACTACAAATTCCTCGCATTTTTTCAAGGGATTCTTATTAAACCCACTTTTGTGCCGCACACCCAACGACATTGGACAGCTTGGCAGTGCAAGACAACAAAGTCAATAACGGTATAATTTATGTCATTACCGAAAGGACTGCCTCTCCCGACAATTACTTCACGGGATCGCTTCACCGTCCGGTGATTATAGTTCGATAAGTTCAAATGCCCCTGGAGCGTTATAGCGATTGGCCATATCAATATATAGCTGTTTCCCAAATCCCCAGATGGCCCTGTGCTTGTCGCGAACCTCGCCTTTGATCACGGCCGGAACGCCAACGGCGATTTTCCCCTCGGGAATCTCCTGGCTGTTTTTGACCAGCGTCATTTCGCCGACAATCGCCCAGGCGCCGACCCTGGAGTAATCCGAGACGGTGGCGCGCATGCCAATCACTGCGTCGTCGTCAATACGCGCATTGTGGATCATGGCGCCGTGTCCCACGGTGACACGCTGGCCGAAGACGGTTTTGTCGTCGGGCCTGGCGTGTACAATAACGCCCTCCTCGATAGCCGTGCCGTCGCCTATGATGATTGTTCCATAGTCTCCGCGCAGTATCGCACCGTGGCCGATGTAGCATTGTTTTCCAATACGCACGTCTCCGATCACCAACGCGCTTTCGGCAACGAAGGTGTCGACGCCGACAGTCGGAACGCGATCTTCAAATCTATATAACGCCATGAGTTCTCCATTGGTTAAATGGCTTGTCGTGAACATAGCTTATAGCGAGGCAGGCGATTGAGGTAAAGGATGAGGGATGACTAATAAAGTGCAGGGACTGGAGAGCGGCGACCAGCATTCGGTTTCACTTCGACAAAACAGACGAAATGTTCCACTTTTCTTATTATTCGTCTATAAAGAAACCCAAGGAACGCTTTCAAGCAACAATGAAATCACGAGGCTCGCATGAAAGTTATTTGTCCCAAATGCTCGCAAGTTAGGGATGTGACAGGCATGGCGCCCGATTCCGTTGTCGAGTGCGAGTGTGGACAGTCGTTTCGCGTGCCGCAAACGGCGCAGCCTGCCCCGCCGCCTCCCATCGGACCGGGCGGTTCAATGTCGTCGGATATTCCGCCGTACTCTCCGGCAGAGACGCAGCCGCCATATCAGCCGAGTTACGGCGCTCCATCAATAAGCGGCGCTTTGCCGACGCCGGGACATGCGGTGGCGTCCATCATCCTCGGCATCTTGTCGTTCATGTGCTGCGGAATATTCATGTCGATCCCCGGATTAATTCTGGGGTACAAGGCCCGGTCCATGATCGACAACAACCCGGGCGCATATGCGGGACGGGGCGCGGCGACTGCGGGGATCATCATCAATTGGATTGCGCTCGTTTTCTTTGTTATCGCAATGGTCTTCGTCATCGCCGGGGGACTCCTCGATTCATTGGGAGGCCTGTAGCGCTTGCTTTCGCGATTTATACCTGTTGCGAAAAGCCAACTGAATCTTTTCGCCTTGACGGCCACGCCATTTCCATTATGTTTGAGTTGGCAGAAAACTTGCGCTTAACGCATGAGGAATTCCATGAAAAATCTCCCCTTTGAACCATTTAAAATTAAAGCTGTGGAAAAGATTCCGGTTCTGACAAAAGAACGTCGCATCCAAGCGATCTCGGATGCTCGCTATAATCCTTTCCGCCTCAAAGCCCGCGAAGTGACTATCGACCTGCTCACCGATTCGGGCACCGGGGCGATGAGCGACCGACAGTGGTCCGCTCTGCTCAGCGGCGATGAATCCTACGCCGGCAGCGAAAGCTTTTTTCGCTTTGAAGAAACGGTGAAAAAAATCACCGGGAAAAAGTATCTCGTCCCCACGCATCAGGGCCGCAGTGCGGAGCATCTTTTCTTTTCGGCCCTCATGAAACCCGGCGACCTCATTCCCAACAACGCACATTTCGACACGACGCAGGCCAACATCGAGTCTGCGGGCGGACGCGCATTAAATCTGCCGTGCGCCGAGTCTCGGGATTTATCCAGCGAGGACCCTTTCAAGGGAAACATCGATCCGACCGCGCTGGACAAAGTGCTCAGTGATCCGGCAAACCATGTTCCTGTCGTGCTTATGACCGTGACCAACAACACCGGCGGCGGTCAGCCGGTCAGCATGGCGAACCTTCGGAGCGTCCGGGCGCTTTGCGATAAATACGAAACGCCCCTGTATTTCGATTCGGCGCGATATGCCGAAAACTGCTATTTCATCAAAACCCGCGAACCGGGATATGCCGACAAAAGCCTGATAGAAATTGCCAATGAGATGTTCTCGCTATGCAACGGCGCGCTAATGAGCGCCAAAAAGGACGGCTTCGTCAACATCGGCGGCTGGTTTGCCACCGACGACGAAAAGCTCTTTGGCCGTGTCCGTGAACTGATGGTCGTTGTGGAAGGATTCGTTACATACGGAGGACTGGCGGGCCGCGACATGGACGCCATGGCCGTGGGCCTCATGGAGGCTCTTGACGTAAGTTATATGCGGCAGCGCGTAGAACAGGTCGGTCGTCTGCATGCGAAACTGAAAAAAGGCGGCGTGCCGATGATCAATCCTTCAGGAGGTCACGCCGTTTACCTGGACGCCAATGCAATTTTGCCGCATATGCCCGTGGAGCATTTCCGTGGCTGGTCGCTAACCAACGAGCTTTATGTTCGCGGCGGCATCCGGGGCGTCGAAATCGGATCGGTGATGTTTATGAAACAGGACCCGGAAACGGGCAAGATCACCTATCCGGAAAAAGACTTGGTCCGCCTGGCGATTCCCCGGCGCGTATATACCGACCGGCACATGGACTTCGTCGCCGAAACGGTTATTGATTTATGCGGCGACGCAACACAAATCCGTGGTTATAAGATGACTTACGCGCCCAAGCACCTAAAGCACTTCATCGCCGAATTCGAGCCGGTGGACTGACACGAATGGCGCAAAGATAAACTTTAGGCGTACTGCTCCCAAGCGAATTTTTTCAAAAAAGCGCCTCTTGGTTTCCGCAAATTTTGCGGGTGGCATGGATAAGCTTCTCGGCCCGAGCTTGCGAGGGCGCTTGTCCGTGTTCGATGTGGGAGTGAATTGTTTTAAGATATAATGAGACACGGACAGCGCTGGATCGCTGACGCTCACCAGCGTCTTGTCCATGCCACCCGCGATTTACCTGACGCCCTCCCTAACACTAATGAAATATGCTTAAACACTTGGAATTTTTTCTTAGCGTCATTCTGGACTGACACTAGTTAATCACCAATCCCAATCTCACGCTGAGCTGCCACATGGATGAGCCTACCGAGAGGCGGCCGACGCCTCCGTCGCCGACGTTGATGTCGTCCGTATTGAGTTGCCAATAATGCATATCCAGCGCCGGTCCGATCACGAGGCTGGGATTGAGTTTGAAAACCATCCCCACGCCCAGCTCAACGATCCAGCCCGAGGCTTTCACCGGGTCCTGGCCGTCAATCTCCACGCGGCCCCACACCGGCCCGCCCTTCAAATGCGTGAAAGCACCCTTGCGACGCAGTCCCGCGCCGCCGAGAAGCCCTTGGGAGTAATACAGCAGTTTCTTTCCTTCCAGATCCGGAACAGTGTCGTTTTCCAGATGGATGGACATGGAGCCGACGTTGGTCAAAAGCGAAGCACACAAAAGCGTTCCGGGGACTCGCCCGGGATAATACAGGGCTTCGGCGCCGGCGTTGGCCTGCCAAGCCGAGGGGGATTGCGATTCCACTTCACTTTCGTTGTAGTTGTAGGGCCTCGTTTTGTAATGGAAATTGGCGAAGGAATCGCCGTGGGCCACGCCGCCCCGGGCTATGACGTAAAACTCCGGATCCCGCTGCTTTTTTTCACGCTCGAATTGCGGCCTTGACGGATACTCGCCGTCGAAATCACCTTCATCGACAATAAAGGAATCGCCCTGGCTTATCTCATCGTTTTCCCCGGCGGCAAAGGACAGTCCAGCGCAAAAAACAAGCGCCAAGGCTAAAGCTGGGATGAAAATCGAGATGCGCAAAAATCTTTCCTTCGTTGTCGCCGCACAAAAAAAATCAATTACAACCTGCGTAAAGATAACACGGAAACAGGTTTTCTGGACAGTGCCGGGCAAGAGTCTTTAGACAGTAGCCAGTGCGTTGCGACCAATGCTCCGCGAGGGATGTATTGAATAATTAAAGTTGCGTGCATAAAATGCGGCTATGAATTTGCCTTACCGAATTTATCAATCCTGCATGCGCGCTTCATGCGTCGCTATTCTGATTTTCGCACTTTGCGCCGCCTCGCTTGGCTGCGACCGGCAGGTGGTCGTTCCTTCCGAATCGTCAAAGACGCAAAATCCGGCGGGGGAGACGCAGCTTTCACACAGGAACTTCCAGGGCGCCGCGATGGGGACGACATGGCGCGCGACTATCTCCCACGCAAAGATCAGCGAGGATCAAGCCGATCAGATTGAGAAAAAAATCAAAGACGTCATCCAGGAAGTGGAAGGCGCGATGTCCACCTTCATTCCGGATTCTGAGCTTTCCGTGTTCAATAAGTCTGGGGCAAATATTCCCGTCAAGGTTAGCCCTGGAACGCTGAACGTGGTTTCCAAGGCTCTGCAAATTGCCAAATTGACGAGCGGCGCTTTCGATCCCACTGTCTGGCCTCTCGTCAGGCTCTGGGGCTTCGGCGACAATAAAGTTGGAGACAATGTCCCGACGAAGGCTCAAATTGAAAAGGCCGCCGAACTCGTGGATTACCGTGCCATGATTGTGGACAAGCAAAACGAGACTTTAGTCAAAACCCGCGAGGGCATCAGCCTGGATTTGGCGTCCATCGCCAAAGGATACGCGGTGGACCGCGTTTGGGAGGCGCTGGATTCCTGGGGCTATACGGATTTTATGATTGAAATCGGCGGTGAAGTTAGAACCAAAGGCAAGAACATCACGGGGATGCCCTGGCGCATCGGAATCGACAAGCCCCGCTTCGACAAAGGGCCGGGGGAGGAATTGCAAACCGTGGTGCATCTTTCCGGCGAAGCCGTCGCCACGAGCGGAGATTATAGGAACTTTCGCTCCGTGGGCGGACAGCGCGTCTCCCACACAATCGACCCCAGGCTGAAAGGTCCCATTCGTCACAATCTGGCCTCGGTGACGGTTATATCGTCAAACTGTCTGGACGCGGACGCCCTGGCCACCGCCGCCAACGTTCTTGGCGCCGCCGAGGGCAAAAAACTCATTGAAAGCATTCCTGACGCGCAGGCCTACTTTATCACACGCGTAAATGAAAAAAGCTTTGAAGTGAGTATGACGAGCGGCTTCGCAAAATATCTGAAAAAAAACTAATTTGGATCAAAGGATTTTTGTGATCAGCGGAATGGCGGGGCGGCGGCTCATGAACCGAGTGTTATAATCTTTCCAATTTGCTGTATTTCTTCGCTTCGTCATTTTCACATTGGCAGGAATTCTCACCGCCGCCGCAATGACCTTTGAGCGGTTTGCCCTTCACCAGCATGCCGACGCCAAGCCCCAGCGCCGCCAGGAGAAAAATTACGAAACTTAAAAGTAGCGTCTCCATGCGAGCCTCCTAGCGCACAATATGACCATTTTCTTGGAAATCACAAGAGCGAATCGCCAGCGAGTAGTCGCTTTTCCCGTGGTGCTTTGAAAAAAATTGAACTCTATTTACAAATTTCTGATTTTTTTATTAAAGTTTTCAGGATATTTTACCGATTACTGAGTCAAGGCAGATTGACTCGAAGGAACGAGGCAACCCATGAATGTCAACGGATTGACAGGCCCTGCGGCCAAACAGAGCATTGCGGCTAAAAACAAGTCTACGCAAAGCGTAAAATCCTCGAAGAATATGCACGGTGGAAGTGTCAGCTTGTCCCAGGTCGATCAGGGCAAGATGATGCAGATCCTTGCCGACAAGTCGCTCCAAAAAATCATGGACATGACCCAATTCGCCGCACAGGCTCTGGGTTATGATTTGAACAACCTTGGCGCACTAGATACATCCGCAGAGGGCACTTCGAGTCGCATCGCCGACTTCGCCATCGGTCTCTTCGGGCTGTACAAGCAGCAAAATCCGGACATGGGTGAAGAAGAGGCGCTGGTGGAATATGAAAGCCTGATAAAAGGCGCCGTCAATTCAGGATATCAGGAAGCTCTGCATGTGCTCTCGGGGTTGGGAGTCAACGATCAAAATATTCTCGATACCGCGCAAGACACCATCAACATGACATTCAAAAAACTCGACAACTTCTTCAACACCATGCGGGAAGAATTGACGCAGATGCAGACGCAGACGGAGATTCCGACGGAGGAGTAGCATTTGAGATAGAGTTATTTACAGTTTTCGTCCTGCCATCGGACCGGCGGTTCGGATTGGAAGGGGGCAACTTGGAAAGTTGTCCCCTTCGCTTTTTGTTCATGCAAAAGAAATGAGACGGTTTCCATCAACACAACGCCAGGGCAGGCATGGCTCCGTCGGGAGCGGCATGAGGTTTGAACACAAGGCGGCTTAATCAGCGCAGCTCCGGCACGTACTTCGCCATTGCGTCGCGCAGGGGATGAAGTTTCGGATACTTGCTCATGTTTTTTTTCACGTATTCCAGCGTGCGGGGAATGTCGCCCAGGAAGTTGGGATTGCCTTTGACCACGTTGAAAAACACGAAGCGCCCCGCCGCCTTGAGATTGCGCTGGATGGATTGAAAATCGAAATCCCGCCTAAAGGCCCTGGCGTCAACAGGCCCGTCGCCCGCCTTTTCTCGTCTCTCGATATAACGCGCGATCATCGCGTCCACCAGCTCGTCGCCAATGTCGATATAACTGTCGCGCAGCAAACTTGCCAGATCGTAGGCCGCCGGGCCGAGTAGCGCATCCTGGAAATCAATAACGAATATCCGACCATCGTTAACGATCAGATTCCGCGAATGGTAGTCGCGGTGCGTGAAAACCAGCGGAAGGCTTTGTAAATGCGTGCAGATGAATTCATAGCCCGCTTCGATGACGGCTAGGTCCTCTTTGGCCACCTGCCGCTCGCGCCCCGGTCGCTTCTCGATGCCGTACTCCGTAAAATGTCGCATCTCCCACATGAGCAAAGGCAGTTCAAAAGATTGCTTGAAGGCCACGCACGACGCATCCCGCTGGCGCATTCCCTGCACATGTATCTCGACAAGGATGTCGATTGCCTGCTCGTAGAGCACCCGCATCTGCGCCGGATTTTCGCACGCTGCGTTGAGAAGCAGCATGTCGCCCAAATCTTCAAGCAGAAGAAGGCCGTTTTCCCGGTCATAAATGTGCACCTGCGGCAGCGGCGCGCCCAACCGCCCCAGAAAGCGATGGATATTCAGAAAAGGCAGTTCGTCGTCTTCCGGGTGATATAGGGTGACTTCCTCGCTGGACACCACGTTCTTCACGTTGAGCAGGTCCATCACTACAAAGCTCGCTCGCCGGTCGTTTTTATCGCTGAAAAACGCCCGCCAGTATCGCCGGTCCGAGCCGTCCCCCGCCAGTCGTACAACTTCAAGCTCTTGCGGCGCGTAGCCTGTGACCCGGGCGATGGTTTTGGCGCAAATATCGATATCCATGCAATTTGCCTTCGGATCAGGTGTGCGATTCGACGAATTTATTATTAATCGACTTCATGTTTGAAGTGTTTTTCGATATCGTGAAGAAATTTAAATCTTTTACCCGTCGCATCCGTAAACACTGGCCGAACTCGGCCCGAAGCAATAGTCGGCGACTCCCCAAACTATCCATTGATCGCCGTTGTACACGGCGTTGAACACCTGCCAGAGGTTGGCGTGCGTGTTGGGAGGCATTGTGAATTCCCAGGAATCGTCCTGGGACCGGACTCTAACCGACAGCCCATCAGAATTGGACATATTATCGCAATCTAATGGAGAGCACTGCATATCCGAATAGTCATGGACCAGCAGGCGAAATTCTTCATTGGGGACCGGATCGTATATTCCGATGATCTCCGGGCCGTAGCTTGACGTGTCATCAAGCTCTAAAGCGAAATCCTCCCAGCAGCCGTGACCGTGTACTCCAGAATCAGGATAATAGAGATGAAAGGGATTTTCCTGTTCGCAGCCCGTGTGCGGCGCCCACATATGCAGGTCTAAATCCCTGGGGGAATATCCCCATACCAGCGTGATCCGCAGTTCCTTATCACCCAGATCATCATCAATGTCGTCGTCGACATCATCGTTGACATCATCATCTACGTCATCGTCGGCATCGTCATCAATGTCGTCATCGGCATCATCGTCGGCATCGTCGTCGACGTCATCGTCAGCATCATCATCGGTATCGTCATCCACATCATCGTCTGCGTCATCATTCACATCGTCGTTGAGATCGTCGTCTCCAATGGGCACACAGCAATGGTCCAGACACATCCAACCTTGCCCGAGCGCATCAAGGCATTCCGCTATGTCCTCGCACTGGATGCATTCGTCGTCGTCATTGTCGTCGTCGTCAATATCTTCCCCGTCGTCATCATCGTCGGCCGTGCCGGAGGAAGAATTTCCCGTGCACGCAGGTTGAGCCATCATTGAAATGAAAAACAAGGTCGTTAAAATTGCGATATAGTATCGATTCATTGGGTTCCTCGCATACAAATGCCTGATGGGCGAAATCATCATGCCGCTGATTTTACCACGTTGCCCGGCGAATGCAATTACGCATTTTAAGTTCCAACGGACCCGGAATCAAGTGCTGAAAACACCGTTGCCAAATGGAATCTTGATTTTCGGCGTTTCCCTGCTATTATTCCGGCGGGTTCACGGGGGACCACAAAGGGGATCAGACTTTTGCTGAGGCTTCGCATCATGGCGCTGCTGTGCGCTTCGCTTGTGCTTTGTTTCGCTTGTTCACGCGAACAGCCTGCATCCTCGCGCCCGGCGACCGGCGACACACGGCAGACTCCTCCCATGCCCTTGCCCGGCACTTCCACGCCGATGATCCCGGAAGTGATCGACGTCGAATCCGGTAAAGAGGACCCCTTTCCTGTCTTTGTTAAAAATTGTTACCTAGTCGATCCCGAAATCAATCCCATCGGCGCTCCTGAAAGCCGCGAGCACGGTATCCGCATGGTAACGCGCGGCTCCATCCGCAACAACTCGCGACGAATCATCCACCGGGCGGGCGTCCACTCAAAGCTTGTAGTAAATTTCGGGAAAAATGCAAAATTTGAAAAGCACTCCGGCGGACTGGGTTTCGACCCACCGGTGACCAGCAGCAATCCCTGGCGTCCGGGAACTTGGCGGAATTTTTATGTTGTCGGTCGTGCCTTCGACCCAATCTATCGCGAGTATGAGCCGAAAACGATCACGGGGATTCTCTCCCTGGAAGCCCACGATCCCATGGGATACCAGATTTCCGAAGAGGTGGCGCGGATGGAAATCCAGTGGGCCACGCTTTTCGGCGCTGTCGTGGACGCCACCATCCGCACGACCGAAAGCGTTGTACTCAAACAAGGCCCCTACGGCTACAGGACAACGATCAAAGAAGGCGAGGATGTCAGGCTCATCGCGCAGCAGGGCGCTGCTTATCTCGCGCTGTATCACGACCGGCTCGCCGGATGGATCGAGGAAATGGCCCTGAACATCCCGCAGTATGAGTCCCTTTATCCCGAGACTCCGACCCGCACTTTTCCCATGATGGCCACGTACGAAAATCGCTATCAGATCACAGTGTCTGATTATCGATTTCAGGCTTCCGTAGCCGGTTTGGAGGAATCGCCGGGCGGCTATATGGCTCTTTTGGTGAAAGTCAAAAGCCTTGCCCAGAACTCCGATCTGCCGGTGCGTCCGCGATTTTTCTGGGCCGACCAGGGCAGTGGTCGTCATGCCTCGGCCGTCAATCCACCCAAGGAGTCGACCAAAGCCCTTCAAAATATTGATCGCCTCCCGCCCCAGGCCCAGATCGGCGGCTGGGTCTATATCCCCCGGCATGAAGACGGCTGGCCCTTCGCACTGGTTTTCCAGACCGCGCCGCAGCAGGCGCCCGTGCACGTCTTTCTGCTTCCAGCCATCAGCCGAGAGGGTGCAATTCGCTCGCCGGGACAAAACGCCGCGCAACCTTAAAAACCCAAACCCTTGAACAAAAAGGCGCTTTGAACATATATAGAGTTCGGTTTGTGGCTGGTATGAGAACGGTTTCTAGCCGCTATGGACTGGCGACAAAATTGTGGGAGCAGCATTTTTAAGACACAACTTTTCAGTACTTTCGTGAATAGAAAAAAATGAAGGAGCGAAGCGATGGCCGTTGAAAGAACTCTTGGCATCATCAAACCCGATGCGGTGGCGAATAACTACGTTGGCAAAATTCTGGCTCACGCCAGCGGGGCGGGACTTCAAATCAAGGCATTGCGTATGCTGCAAATGACTAAGAGGGAAGCGCGACAGTTTTACGCCATACACAAAGACAGGCCCTTTTTCGGTGAACTTGTGGATTTCATGACCGAAGGTCCGTGCGTTGTCGTGGTGTTCGAGGGCGAAAACGCCATCAAAACCTGGCGGGATACTATGGGCGCCACGAATCCGGCGGAAGCCGCCGAAGGCACAATCCGCAAACTCTATGCGGAATCATTTACGCGAAACTCTTCCCACGGCTCCGATGCTCCGGAAACTGCGGCAGTCGAGGTTCCATTTTTCTTCGCGGAAAAGGAAATCTTCTAAGGGCTTGGGGCAGTGATCGAGAATTTAGGGGCGGTTCCAAAGGAATGGCCTTAGTTGGGGCGGTATTTAAAAACAAGCACCGTATTAAAACAAGAATTGCTTTGATACTCGAATCCCGAAAAATCATATTTCTCCCATGGCACTCGAGCCAGACGGCGTCTGAACTTCGCAAAAGTTTTTGGACTGAAAATAAAGGTTGGATTCTCCTTTGCGTTTGAGATGTATGAATCAAATCTCTCAAGAGCACTGGGTAACGGTATCGGCTTTTGGCAGTTTGGATGTAAATAATCGACAATATAATCTGGGGTGAATTGGGCGAGGCTCTGTTTACTTAAAACAACAATTCCTTTTGAACGATAGAATCTTTGAAAAGGATCTATGATTTCAATTTGATCATCAAGGCTTTTTAATGTCAAAAAATAGCGAAACATAGCAGCATCGTCTTTAGTGTTGTCCGACAATAACAATACGCTGATATTGCCGCGGTGCTTTGCGGTATCGGAAATTTCGGCGGCGATTTTCTCTGGTGTAAATTCCGAAGCGGGCAGTGTCCAAAGAAAATCGGGAGGACCAAAGTATAAATTTTTATATTTATCCATAGCCGTATGATACTTCATTTTTATGCTTGGGCCTGAGTCGGAAGGAAATGACAGACCATATAAGACCGCTCCGCCAACGAGAATGATAATTGGCGTTAAGGCATAGTAAAATATTGTGCCGCGCAAACGGCTTACGGCCGTTCCCATCACGATTGCTACGGCTGGTAGCAGAAAAAGTACATAGCAGAAATCCTTTTTACTAATGAGTGATACTACTAGCAGCGGCCCCAATAAAGCGACAAGAGCCAGACCGTCCTTTTTTTTAAAGCGGATCACAAGAATGGCGATGGATATCGCGCATAAGGAAGTGAACATCGGGAAAAGAGCTTTATGGTAAAAGATGATAGGGTAGGCTAAAAGCGCGATGGGGTTGGAAAAGATCCTTCCGGAAGCGTCCCGGATATCTGACTGCACTACAGCTTCTTGAAACAAATACAATATGATCTTGTTAAAATAGCCTTCGCTGAAATAACCAAAAAGGGCAAGTGCGGTCGCCATCGCGGCAAAAACGCCAAACCAGATCATGGTTTTCTTCCAATTTGAACTCCGGACCGCAAGTTGCGCGATAAGCAAGTAGGTCCCGCCCCACGCTGTCAACAGCCCGATTTGCACGTTTTCACCCACCGTCTCGCCAAGAAATAGGGAAATGATGATAAGGATCAATAAGCCCAGATTCGGCAGTGGCCGGGTTAGGTTTTCTGATCTGGCGAGAAGATAAAGGGCGCAGGCCGCCGCAGCAATGACAGCAATGCGGGAATTGAAAATCACAGACCATAAAAACACTTCGGGGATAAGAGCGACGACTATTGCGGCCGGCAGCGCCCCATGAGGGCCAGCCAATCGCCGGGCGGCGCCGTAAACGAATAGTATTGTCAAAATATAATAAAGCAAAGAGGTCAGCGCCATTTGCCTGTATCCCATTCCGAATATCGTCGTTGGTAAGGCAGCGCTAAGATTATAGAGGCTAAAAAAGAGCTCATTGCTGGCGTGAGAGTAGAGATTCGCCAAGTATGTAATCGGAGCTTGCTTGAACTCAATGATCTGCTGGAGTCCGGTAAAATGCGATTCGTGCGCAGGAACAATAGGTATTTTACGGTGAGTATGATGCCAGTACAGGTTGAAGGAAATGGCGACGGCGAGAACGCAAAGAAGCGGCCAATGGGATCTCAAGGCATTGCCAAAACAACGCCACGCGACGCGGCGCCATCCATGGTCGCGAGATCGAAGAAAAACGTTTTTAATCCTGTTCATGAAAAAAT
>Ga0307990_1000847_pt1 | contig 26459 bp, 8 predicted proteins | sample EllFjometagen129_FD_203168 | JGI IMG/M metagenome (GOLD analysis project Ga0307990, IMG submission 203168) | Marine microbial communities from Ellis Fjord, Antarctic Ocean - #129 | ecosystem: Environmental > Aquatic > Marine > Unclassified | place: Southern Ocean | collected 2014-10-08
TTTCCAGAGTGCCTGTTATCGGCCTTGCGGGAGAGCATATGGTTACTGCCGTCGTTGACTGCCGGGAGACTCTGGTTGAGATCAACGAGGATAATAACACTGACGAGACTTTCCTTACCCTGACCGAGGCACCTAAGCCTGATTTTGTCATTCAAAGCTTCAACATCATCCCCGAAGCACCTGTCGCCGGCCGTTCTTTCTCCGCCGAGATTGTCATCGGCAATGAAGGTGACCTTTCCGGGAACCCCGGATACGTTAAGGTTTACCATGCAGGTGATGAGGCCAATGCGCAGATGTTCCGTCTCTCCTCTATTAAAGCCGATCAGCAGAGAGTTTTAAAGATCAACGGAAAACTCACTGCTGTACAGGGTAACGCAATGCTTATAGCCGAGGTGGATCCGGACAATACCGTTACTGAGTGGAAAGAAGACAATAACAGCTTCGAGGCTGGATATATCGGTGGAGAGCCGCAGGTTGATGTCGCTGTTACGGGAATCGCTCTCTCTCCCGAATCAGTACCGGAAGGCGGCAGCTTCAATGCCTCAATCACAGTCCGCAATACAGGAACGGAGACCGCCGATGCCGGCTACCTTCAGATCTTCTTTGACGGCAATCCGGTCGGCAGGGAAACTCGTGTAAGCCGTATGAACGCCGGTGCAGAAAAAACTATTCGTGTTTCCAGAGTGCCTGTTATCGGCCTTGCGGGAGAGCATATGGTTACTGCCGTCGTTGACTGCCGGGAGACTCTGGTTGAGATCAACGAGGATAATAACACTGACGAGACTTTCCTGACCCTGACCGAGGCACCAAAACCTGATTTTGTCATTCACAGCTTCAACATCATACCTGAAGCTCCTGTCGCAGGCCGCTCTTTCTCCGCGGAGATTGTTATCGGTAATGAAGGTGACCTTTCCGGGAACCCCGGATACGTTAAAGTTTACCATGAGGATGATGAGGCCAATGCGCAGATGTTCCGTCTCTCCTCTATTAAAGCCGATCAGCAGAGGGTTTTAAAGATCAACGGAAAGTTCACGGCTCTTCAGGGCTATGCAATGCTTATAGCTGAGGTTGACCCGACCAATACCGTTATTGAGTGGCATGAAGATAATAACAGCTTCGAATCTGAGTATATCGGTGGGGAACCGCAGGTTGATGTCGCTGTTACGGATATAACTCTCTCTCCCGAATCAGTGCCGGAAGGAGGCAGCTTCAATGCCTCAATCACAGTCCGCAATACAGGAACGGAGACCGCCGATGCCGGCTACCTTCAGATCTTCTTTGACGGCAATCCGGTCGGCAGGGAAACTCGTGTAAGCCGTATGAACGCGGGTGCTGAAAAAACTATCCATGTTTCCAGTTTGCCAGCCGCTGCACTTGCCGGAGATCATATGGTTACTGCTATGGTTGACTGCCGGGAGACTCTGGTTGAGATTAACGAGGATAATAACTATCTTGATACACAGTTAACGCTTATCGAAGGACCCAAACCTGATCTCACGATAACCGCCATTGAATTAGACCCTGCATTCCCTGGCCCAGGCGAACGCTTCAGCGCTACTGTATGGGTACAGAATGTAGGTGAAGCTAATTCTGATGGAGCTTATGTAGACATATGGGTGAATAACGATTCATTGTATTCTGATGGTTATATCCAGCTGTCAACTGTAAGAGCAAAAGGCGCTCCCGTAAAAGTAACAATTAATAATCTTTATGCCCCTGATGATTTAGAAGGTCAATTCATTTATGCTTTTATTGATCTCGATGAACAGATTATCGAAGAGGATGAAAGTAATAACGATTTTGAAATGGATTATACGAATCCGTTAACGACCTACTATCCACTCATTGACGGCGCGGTTAAATGGTATACCCATGATGCGTCCATCATAACAGAATTAAATCCTTACCTCAGCAGTGCAACTCAGAAAGTTTATAGTGAGTACAAGACTGTCGAAGGATATGAAAACATTGCCTACATGGGCTATAAGGATGGAAACATCGTCAGTTTTGGCGTTGAGTCTGAAGGAGAAGATCTCATTTTTTCAAAGCCGATGCTGCTTGCAACCGCTGAACAGATGATGTACGGAGGAAGTGCTCAAGGAACTACCAGCCTGACATTAGAGGTAGATGGTCAGCGTATAACCGTGACGATTGCTACGGAAAGCACAGTTAATATCGTTAATGGCGTTGTTACGCCGATGGGTACTTTTAATGATTGCCGCGAACTTACTTATGAAGCACGTGTTATTATTTATGGGCAGGATTACGGAGTGCTCCTGTCCAATGCAGCCTATTATGCACCGGGTATAGGCCCTGTTAAAATGAAAGTGATGGAGGCTGATCAATATGGAAATTTGTCTTTCAGGTACTATATTGAATTAACAGATCTGAATTTTGAACCTTCGGAGTAGGTCAGCTATCGTCCTTTTTGGACAAAATAGTAATATTAGCACAGATAGATTTGTAGATCCCGATTTTATCGGGATTGTCCGGTTGAAAACCGGACCTACTTTTACGAACAATATCTGTACTGGCTTATTTCCAAAACACGTAGTGTTTTTTTTCTAAAGCTGCGGTGCTTAACACACAACCAGACATTTAGAGAAAAGGGGTCGGTACATCACAAAAGCTTTTGGTTGCGGCTCAAAGCAGCTTTCGTGATTTTCGTGGTTACATTATTCCTCAACAGCTCATGGCATAATCACTTCAACTCTGAAAAAGTGACTGGCACCATTAGTAGATGCCCAGCCATCTGTTAAGGTCTCTTTACCTTCCACCTGATATATACGGTTAGGGCTCAGATCAGGTTCCCATCCAATAACAACATTGGCATCCGCTGTGTCAATCGTGGAAATAAAACGCGAGTTTCCGTTAATAGGCACTGTTCCAGCAACATACTCTTCCCAGGTTTTCATGCCATCTCCATCTTTATCATCTAACGCAGCTTGCTCATAGTTACCACTCTCAACCAGATTAATATATTGATTAAGCCAGCTATAGGGCACTGGGGTAGGGGTCGTTGTATAAGCATCTTTTCCAAAGTAGAGGGAATATTCATGCATATTAGTAAGGGAGTTTAAAGAGCTGATCTTCAGGTAATTTGTACCTGACAAACCACTGATATCATACACAGTAGAAGTTGCGGTGATTGTGGTTGATTGCAGTATATCTGTTCCATTAGAGGATATGATTGAAGCCAACAATGATTGTTCAGTGCCTTCGTTAATATTAAACGTACATCTATAAAATTCGTTTGAATTCGCAATAAACAGATAGTTATCAGCTAAATCCACCTCACTTAGTGAATAGTTTAACAGGAGTGGAACGCCATAAGTGTGTCGCGAAAAATCTATCACAGGTGGGGCCATCAATGCCTCATCATCCAGCTCATCGAACGGATCGGATGCCATTGCCTGTTGTATTTTGCTGATAACATTTGAGACAGAGGGATTATCATCCTGCTCCAGACTCATTCTTCCCGCACGGCTTCCATCCGGACGGTGCACAACAAACGAGGGATAATTAAGTGCGAAATAGCCTTTTTTAGCAAATACACTGGGAAGAGTATATTCTTCCTCAATAGCTCGGAATTGAGCCAGTCGTGCATCCGCATCTGCTGGGTTCACTCTATTCTCGGTTCTATACTGCTCATCCCATAGGAAACAGCGATTCATTGGATGGTCGACGGGGAAACCATAGCTAGGTCTGAGTGGATAATCCAGCATCACAAGCATAACCGGATTCTCTTCTAAATACTCCAGCCATTCGGGATTCTCCAGAACAACAGTATCGAAGTAAAAACAGTCAGGACACCACCAGGCACCGGTGAACATAAAGATTGTGTGTAAATCATTAGTTCGCGCATATTCCAGTGCTGCATCTATATCCATGGTCCATTCATTCGGTTGCGCTCCCTCATAACGAGGTGTTAAATGCGGCCGCTTTAAATAATTTGCTGTTAAAGTTACATTGTTACTTCCCACTAAAAATGTAGTATCTAATTTACAATAATAACTGATATTACCTTGCAAGTGAGCAGGGTTAACTGTCCAATGTGAAAACATGAAGCCAGAGTCAGGCGCATCTGCAATAATTTCTACACTAGCGCCGCCAGCAAAATACCCAGTACCTGATCCGCCACAAACCTCTATATAAAACAATGTCTCAATATCGCGCTCAAAACACTTCAGATCGGGGTAGGCAGCCATGTACCAAACATTAGTGTAATCCCAGCCTGCCGATCCAAATGTTTGTTCCTGCTCCATAAGCGAAGTAGCAATTCCCTCTCCGCCATCACTCTGATTTACCCCTGACACATTTATATCCCAAAAGCTATTAATACTACTATGCTTCTGACTGGCGCCACCACACAAACCACCGATATAGCTAGCAGAACTCATTTTTGTTGCCGCATAACAGTTAGATACTATCCCCTCATTGAACCCAACTAAGCCACCAAGAAATCTTTGCGATTCAAGACAGAATTCCAATCCGTCGCTAGTGTTATCCACAAAACAATTAAGAATGCTTCCACTATTGTAACCCGATAACCCCCCTGTATATAACCCTCCTCTAATACGCACATCTTTAACATAGCACTCATTTATGTAACCATTATTCAGTGCAGCAAAACCGCCGACACAGACGGAGTGTGATTCTGCAAGATCTATATAAACACCCTCCAAACCAAGTCGAACGACTACCCCACAATCATCAATACTTCCAAAAAAGCTATTGTAGTTTTTATTAAGTGCATCACTCTTAATTATTACATTTCGAATTACATGACCGCCACCATCAAAGCTACCTGAAAATTTCAACTCCGTAAACTCATCCTCCCATGGATCAAACCCTGCAATAACCGCCCCCTCAAATTCATAACCAGCAAGATCAATATCATCCGAGAGCAGGAAGTGCCGGTCATAATATAAAGGATTACCAGCCAGATTCAGAAATTCTTTTGCCGTACTGATGACATACGGATCATCATTTGAACCACTACCAGCACTAAAATCCCGATAAAAACCTTGAAGAGCGGGGTACTCATTCATATACCATACGTTTTGAAAATCCCACCCTGATGCCTCGAAGATAGTTGAATTCTTCATTGTAAAAGAGTTTGTTCCCACCCCGCCGTCACTTGAAAACTGCCCTGACCTATCAATATCCCAGAAACAATTTACTGTTTCACCAAATATTATAATGGGATCAAAGCCACATGAGTCGCACTCCAGTGATGATCCATTCGCACAAAATCCTGCAAGATCAAGCCCCCCTCGAACCACCGCGTAACTAAAACTATTCGACAATACTCCTGAATTTTGAGCACAAAATCCGGCGATATACTTTGAGCCGCTAACTAAGCCCGATGCATACGAATCACTTATATATCCACCGTAATTCCGTCCACACAATCCGCCCGCAAAATCCCCGAAAACCTTACTTTGGCTTTTCGAGCGAACAACCTTAGCTTCATCACTCGCAAGCCCCACCAAACCACCAACATATTTCCCGCCAGAGATACTACCTGATGAACTACACTGCTCTATTAAAGCATCATGTCCATAAGTACATCCAACTAAACCTCCAACAATCTGAGATTCCACTCCTCCATCGATATCAACGTTCTCTAATACAAGGCGCGAAATTGTCCCGTCTAATCGACCAAATAAACCAAGAAAAGAGTTAGCATTGGTTGACGTTATTTTAAGATTTTCTATAGTATGACCGGCACCATCAAAAACTCCACAAAATGGATGACCCTGATAGCTACTCCCATCTCCGATGGGAGTGCTTTCACCTGTATGTGGAGCGATCACCGCCATTTCATATTCGGCAGATAAAAGAATATTTGAAATAACCTGAAAACTCTTTGAGTAATCATTAAAATTTGTGGATAGATTCACTAAATCAATTTCAGAGCCTATTAAATAAGGATCTGATGTTGTACCAAGGCCTCCGCTGTATTCACCCGCAATCAAACTCCCAAAAAAGAGGATTGTTGACAAAAAAACAGCTTTGAAGCTAACACAACGATATTTCATATTGTACTTCATCGTTCGCTCCAATCTCTATCCACGAACGTTGACTGTATCTCAAACAGATAAGATCCTGTCCATTTGCGTTTATCTATCTGCTCAGGCATTAGATAGAAGCCTTGTCCAGGACAATTGAGGTGCCACGAATAATCCGCCTTTTGTGGTGTCATAACACCGTAATATTTGATACCTCTCTCCTCTTCCTGTGAGCTTCCATCAGAATTGCTATACCAGAGACTAAATGAACCTGAGTATATGCCTGTAGAGTGTTTGAACCTAATGGTTAAGTCACAAGGATTTATAGAGTCCGCCAATTTAACTAAGCTCCGATCATTTTCATCCTTAACCAATTCGCTATCTTCAACCTCAAAGTCATCATCAATTATGTTCAACGCTATTGCACCATCTTCTGGATAACAGAGTAATTCTGTATATTCATCATCTAATGACTGTGGAAGATTATATGCCCCGCTAAATGAGAGGTCATAGTTCAAGTAGTACGTTTGCAAATTTATGAGTTCATCATAAAACCCACCTTCTGGCATTAGGTCTAAACCAAAACCCTTCAGCCCTCCACGAGTGGACTCAGGGTCTGCATTAAACCAGGAGAGCACTCCTCTAGCAAAAGGAATTCCACTCACTAAATCTCTCTCAATAATAATCCATCCACCAAGTGCTACCGTTTTTTTAGCGGTATATATAGGAACCATCAATGAGCTGGAGTTATCATCCAAACTCCATAAACAGCCTGGGATAGAAGATGCTGATAATTTACTGCCATCTGCTAGTAACCCAGCAACTTTTAGTCTCCCACGAGAGTCGATTGTCATCGTTATATAGCCACTTCCCTGCGGTTTGCCATCGGTGGCATAAGTTGGAGGAATTGATATTGTATAGTAACCTACATACGGATCCAGTGCCTCTGATAACTCAGGAATATCAGATATATCCCGAATGAGATTACCATCATAAAAAAGCTCCTCGACAATCTCATGCTCTTCATTTTCCTGCCATAGAGATAACTCACAGTAGTTGTCTCCAGAAAGAATAGATTCTTCACTCCACTCGCCACGACAGACAGTAACAATCAAATTATTTGTATACTCAATACGGTTGAATTTAACAATTTGAGATAAGTTCACACGTAAAGCTGTTTTATCACTATCCTCACTTATGACCTCTTCTGAATAACCGGTGCCTCTAAAACGATAGGAGGTGCCGGCAATAATAGCTTTAGCACTAATTTTACCTTTTTCACTTGCATCAAACTCAATAAATGCCATGGATTTATTCTGGTCACTCCACTGCGAGTTTATTACACCGCAAAACTCCCCAGCGGCAAGCCCAGCTGCCTCGACATCAAAATTAAATGCAAAGGTTGTTCCATTGTATTTTTCACGACCAACACTTTGAGTTGCTGTTATCTCGGTTGCATAGCTATCAACAGTTGAAGGGACCCCCACTATATAAGTGCCATCACCGCGAATTGTGGTTAGCTTTAATCCTTTTGGAAGGTCACTGTCGTCATAATCAATCTCAACGTCATCATCTAGATCTGTGATAAATGGACCAATCTTCGTATAGAGCCCTTGTACCAAACGGTAGCCATCCCCGGTTGTATTTACAAACTCTGCGAGAAGAGGCTCAACCAGCTCCTGTGTAGAGAAGTCACCCGCTTCACCGATGGTAAAGGTCATCACTGGACCTTGACTCACAAGTATATCCAATGTTGAATCAGAGGTATCAGCACCAGGTATAACAGTGTTGACCTGCCAGTAATAGCGCGCGCCCGCTTCCAGTACTGGGTCACCAACGGCACAACCAATACAATACTCACTCTCAAGAATATATATTGTAAATAAAGGAGCTCTAGTCAAATTTGATTTGCTATCAGCCAAAGTTAAACGAAATCCCTGTTCATGATCTGAGTTCCAACTTACGTCTGCGTATCCCGGCAACACCAAAGCATCATCAACAGGCAAACAATCTGTAACACACTCAAGTGGCGTCCATTCGAAAAGCACACCTGAGATCACATTGAAGATAGCATACACTTCTGCATTCTCTGAGCTGCCTCTAGGACGGTCAAGTTCAAATTCTACGCTTTCTTTGCCCTCTTCAATGTATAGTTCAACAATCTCACCATCTTCACAATTTATAGGATCATCACGCCCAATAGTATATGTTAATGAGCTATCATCCTGAGTATCAGTGAGTAAAGAGGCTGAAAATCTAAAAATGCCTGGTCCCTCAACAGAGACTCTGAAATCAGTACTATCGCCTGCATCAATTGGAATTGATCGGAAATTACCATCTTTATCTATGAACCAGCACTCACTATCTCTAACTTTAACGCCAAGGCCTGAATCCGCATCATCAAGAGCCTCTTCCCATTCATCGGCGGTGGTTGCAACCTCTATATCGCGAAGTTCTACTGTAACTGAGTCAGCGCCAAGTTTGACACCACCACTTGTATCTCGATCGAGGCTCATCTCAACATCAAAAGATCTGATACTAAGGTAACTCACCTCTTGAATTTCCGTAAAGATTGTCACAGGCTGAGGCGAGCTATCTCCAGATGCCCATGTAAGAGTTTGACTATCAATTGATTCATAATCTGACCCAGCTGTTGCATCGTCATCATCTGTTGATAACTGCACTGAGACCACACCATCAGACCCCTCTATCCTGCCAGCCCACAGTGTAATTGAATCACCGGCATTTACAACAACGGCAGGTTTACGAGTATTTTCAAAACTTAGAATCTCATCGCTTCCTTCCACGCTATAACCGATAAATTCAATCTCGCCTGGATCTACGCGCTCTGACTCCGTTATTATAACCTCGGTCATAGCAGTCTCTGCTAGTGCAGGAATAAACTCATTGACCTCAAGTTCATCCTCGGAGAGAAGCTCTATATAGACCTTAAACATCTTGTCAGTATCCCAATTTGAACGCAGGTCAGGGATCAACGGGACTAATATATCTTTATCTTTACCATCACCATTCAACCACTCCAACTCACCTTGTACTGGTTTGTAATCTACCCCAGGAGTTGCAGAGATCGCTTCACTCCAATAACGCACTCGTATATGCCCCTCTTTTGAGCTACGTTCAACACTAAGCTCTGCATATTCTGAACCTTCTTTGACATTGTAGCTATCTTTATCCATCTCCACCGTGCCAACAAGGTGCGACTGATATGATAAAACATACGAACTATCAACGGGATTATTGCCATCTCCATGGATTATTGCGATATAGTACGTTCCACTCTGATCACACAGTGACCTTGTATACAGCCCCCCTGCCACCACTGTATTATCTTCGTCATAGAGCTGGATGATAGAGTTCCCCTGATCAGAGGCAATACTAAGGGTCAAGTACGTTCCTGCTTTCAGTGAAATACTATACCAGTCTACTGCATCATTAGCGGATAGCACCTGTGACATCTCCTGAATCTTATTACTTACCCGTAAAGAGGTTGTCCTGCCCGACATATAATCAACATATTTAGCAGTAAGCGTAACGGTGTTTGAAGGCATGACAATAGATGTCATAGGCGAGGTAATATCAAAATCACTCCCCAGATAGGCAGATTCAGGGGTAACTTGCCATCTGTCAAATATTTTCGCTACGGGAGGTGTATTGGTAAGTGCAATAGTTGATATTACCCCCTCTGCAAGAAACTGCTCACTACGTGTATTCTCGCCCATTATGATTAAAGAATGTAACTCTGTAGAAGCCTTATGCCACCTCAAGGTATACTCTGCATTTGAGCTATCTTCTCCACTTTTAGATATTTTAAAATACCTTTCACTTGAGCTTTTCGGGGTAAAATAGATACCTCTCTCATAATCTGATAAATTATCAGAGGAATAGTACTCGCCGACAATACCATCAACTCCATTTGTATATATATTCAGAAGAAGTGCTGCACTTTGAGTAACATCTGCTTCAAGGTAGTAAATTTGTTCAGCTAATAAATCAGGAATCACAAACCAGTCAGCTGTATCCTCTCCACTGAGTGTGTGATATTGAGACGATGCAACGTCAAAATTAAGCAAAGTTGCATACACGGAACTCTCATCTCCATCTACGTTCAATACTGAAGCATCCCATGCATCAGCTTGAAACTCAAACTCACGCTCTGTTTCAGGGAAGGAGTTATAGATTTGAATAAACCGAGTGGGGGTTAAGTCTATTCTCAGCCCATTAACCTTTACCCCGCTACGATAATTAAATTTAGCAACACGTTGCTTACCATCACCAACACTATCAACAATTAAGACAGTTGGGGCATAAACAATATCAGACCATCTGCTCAATACGCTTTTTATTGGCTCTTTGTTTACCCCATAATAGCCATCTGCATATACTAAAGGTATGTTATTGGTCTTGCTCCAACTCTTAAACTCCGTTTTATTAAAGGTGTTATTATCAGCAGCGGCGCAGTATTCACACCCTGAGCTATTAGCAACCACTATTATATAGCAGCTGTTATTCTCTTTTGCCAGACTGATAGCGGCATCCCAGTCAGCAGTCCATTCGCCAACCACAGCACCGCGACTAGCAACTGTAACTCCCTGCAAAGGTGGGCAAAAAAACATACTGCCTACTATTGCAATACAACAAATAAATCGTCTTAGGATCTGAATGAAGATAAATGTTCGGATTAGCATACGGTTTCTGAGTAACATTAATAACATCCTTATCTACATAAAAACAGCAATTGACATCGTTGAAAGCATCACTGGATATTAAATCAAGAATCTCTTCGGAGTGAGTTTTATCGTGGGATGCAACTTCATCTCTCACTCCAATCTCTCTCTACGAACTCAGATCTTATTTCAAACAGATATGAACCAGTCCATGTCCGACGATCTTCAGGGTCTGGTTGCTCATCCATTAGGTAGAAACCCAATCCAGGTGAACTCAAGTATGTGCTACTTCCTGCTTTTTGAGGTACTAAAACTCCATAACAGTCAATTCCACTCACCTCTTCTTGATCGCTACCGTCAGCGTTCTCGTACCATAAGCTAAAAGAACCATTATATATACCTGTTGCCTGCTTCCATTTTAGCTCCATTTCGCATGGATTTATTGATTGATCAAGGTCATATAAACGAGAGTTTTTCTCACGCTTAACCAAATCCTGATCAGGGATTACAAGCTCATCGTCCACAATCTGAACCGCTATCTCTCCATTCACAGGACTAAAAGCAAGCTCAGTAAATTCATCATCCAGTACAAGCGGAAAATTATCAAACCCATACAAGGCGAGATCATAATCCAAGTAATAGGTCTGTAAATTGACTAGCTCATCATAAAACCCACCCGTTGGATTCAGTTCTAAACCAAATCCCTCTGTGCCACCTCTAGTGCTATCAGGGTCAGCATTAAACCAGTTAACCCATCCCTTAACAACAAGAGATCCAGTTTCGTCAGCGATTAAAGTTAACCAGCCGCCAAAAGCAACGCTCTTTTTAGCGTAGAATATAGGTATTGATAATGCGTCATATCCTTCCGGGGTAATGATATTACCAAAGTTAGATGATCCCGATACCTTCGTGCCATCAGCAAGTAGACCTGCGTATTTAACTCCTCGTCGTGCATCAATTGTAACCGTTAGATAGCCCGCCCCAGCCGGGGCTCCTTCAACCGGATCAACAACAGGAAGTGATACCGTATAATACCCGGTGAAACTCTGCAAAGATTCAATAACCTCTGTGATTTCGCTATTATCACGAATAATTTCACCCATAAACATAAGTTCATCAACACTCTGTTTATCATCACTAGGGATCCAAAGCGACATCTCAGCGAAATTCTCTACGGTGGACATACTATCTTCATCCCACATCCCTCGATACACCGTAACGCTCAGTGTGTTCGTATACACCTCCCTTGAGATCCTGCTTATCTGAATCAAGTCAGCACATAAAACAGACACCCCATTACCAACATCAACAATCTCTTCTGTAAAGCCTGTTCCTTTAAAGGAATATGATGATCCGGCAACCTTAACTTTTGCACTAATTTTACCTTTTTCACTTGCATCAAACTCAATAAATGCCATGGATTTATTCTGGTCACTCCACTGCGAGTTTATTACACCGCAAAACTCCCCAGCGGCAAGCCCAGCTGGCTCAACCTCAAAATTAAATGCAAAGGTAGTTCCATTGTATTTTTCACGACCAACACTTTTAGTTGATGTTATCTCAGTTGCATAGCTACCAACAATTGAAGGGACCCCCACTATATAAGTGCCATCACCGCGAATTGTGGTCAGTTTTAACCCTTTTGGAAGGTCACTGTCGTCATAATCAATCTCAACGTCATCACCTAGATCTGTGATAAATGGCCCAATCTTCGTATAGAGCCCTTGTACCAAACGGTAGCCATCCCCGGTAGTATTTGCAAACTCCGCGAGAATAGGCTCAACCAGCTCCTGTGTAGAGACGTCCCCCGCTTCACTTAGAGTAAAGGTCATCACGGGTCCTTCACTCACAAGTATATCCAATGTTGAATCAGAGGTATCAGCACCAGGTATAACAGTATTGACCTGCCAGTAATAGCTCTCGCCCTTTTCCAGTACTGGGTCACCAACGGCGCAACCAATACAATACTCACTCTCAAGAACATATATTGTGAATAAAGGAGCTCTAGTCAAATTTGATTTGCTATCCGCCAAAATTAAACGAAATCCCTGTTCATGCTCTGAGTTCCAGCTTACGTCTGCGTATGCCACCAAAGCATCATCAACAGGCAAACAATCTGTAACAGACTCAAGAGGAGTCCATTCGAAAGGCGCACCTGAGATCACATTGAAGATAGCATACACTTCTGCATTCTCTGAGCTGCCTCTAGGACGGTCAAGTTCAAAACCTATGCTTTCTTTGCCCTCATCAATATATAGTTCAACAACCACGCCATCTTCACAATTTATAGGATCATCACGCCCAATAGTATACGTTAATGAGCTATCATCCTGAGTATCAGTGAGTAAAGAGGCTGAGAATCTAAGAATGCCAGGTCCCTCTACAGAGATGCTGAAATCGGTACTATCGCCTGCATCAATTGGGATTGACCGGAAATTACCATCTTTATCTATGAACCAGCACTCACTATCTCTAACTTTAACGCCAAGGCCTGAATCCGCATCATCAAGAGCCTCTTCCCACTCATCGGCGGTTGTTGCAACCTCTATATCGCGAAGTTCTACTGTAACTGAGTCAGCGCCAAGTTTGACACCACCACTTGTGTCTCGATCAATGCTCATCTCAACATCAAAAGATCTGATACTAAGATAACTCACCTGTTGAACCTCTGTAACGATTATCACAGGCTGAGGCGAGCTATCTCCAGATGCCCATGTAAGAGTTTGACTATCAATTGATTCATAATCTGACCCAGCTGTTGCATCGTCATCATCTGTTGATAACTGCACTGATACCACACCATCATGCCCCTCTACTCTGCTTGCCCATAGTGTAATTGTATCACCGGCATTTACAGCAACGGCAGGTTTACGAGTATTTTCAAAACTTAGAATCTCATCGCTTCCTTCCACGCTATAACCGATAAATTCAATCTCGCCTGGATCTACGCGCTCTGACTCCGTTATTGTAACCTCGGTCATAGCAGTCTCTGCTAGTGCAGGAATAAACTCATTGAACTCAAGTTCATCCTCGGAGAGAACTTCTATATAGACCTTAAACATCTTGTCAGCATCCCAATTAGTGCGCAGGTCAGGGATCAACGGAACTAATATATCTTTATCTTTACCATCACCATTCAACCACACCAACTCACCTTGTACTGGTTTGTAATCAATACCAGGCGCTGCACTCTGCGCCTCAGTCCAATAGCGAACTCTTATTGCCCCCTCTTTTCCACTGCGCCCAACACTTACCTCAGCAAACTCTGATCCCTCTTTGACCTTATAGGCCTCCTTATCAATCTCAACAGCACCTACTAGATGTGACTGATAGCGCAACACATAGGAGCTATCAACTGCGTTGAAAGGGTCAAAATGAGTTACTTTAAAAGTATAATCTCCACCACCTTCACTTAGAAAACGAACATATTCACCCTCTGCAAGCGGCTGCCCCTGCTCATCATAGAGCTCTATTATTGGAGACCCTTCAAAACTCTCAAAATCCAGTGTAATGTAAGTTCCCGCCCTAAGCGAAAATTCAAACCAGTCCGCAGAGTCATTCTCCCACAAGCTACGAGCCAAGCTCTGAATTTTATTACTTGGCCTCAGCGAAGTTGCCTCCTCCTGCTCATTATCATCTGGATCATAAAGGTCGCTGTACTTGACATTCACAACCGTAGGTTCGGTTCCACCTGAAACCATAACAACCTGAGGCGATGGTGAACTCCAGTTTCTTGTTGATTCAAAATTAATCACCTGCTCTCCAGCCGGCAACAACACTGAAGCATTCCCGGGATAAACAGGTGCTGAACTACCATCCGATTCAAGAGACCAACCAGCCCCCTGCTCTAGAGTAGCCCCACCAATATTCACCTGCAACACACCAAGGTCACCATCATCAGAAAACGCCGCTGAATAGATCGTGTAAGGGCCATAATCCAAACCTTGAGCATAACTTAGATAGACCTCTATATAATAAGTCTCGTGTTCCTCAGCCTCAAACTCGCCACCTTCTGCAAGGTCTTCGATATGATCGAATAGCGTTAACTTCGATCTATTCTCAATATAAATATCTGCACAGAGCTGAAAATCATCCCAGCCATCCTCTATATCGACCTGTAACTTATATACCAGTCCTTGGCGTGCTGCAATACAGTACCAATCACTCCAGTCACTAGCTCCAAGTGTATGCTCCCCTTGCGCAACTCCCGTTTCTACAGCTGACTTACTATAGTCTTCTACCGCAATTGGCGTAGGAGACAATGCAGAAGCACCCTCCCAGTTATTATCACACGGGTCCCACTCGTCAACCTGTCCCTCTAAATCTTCGTTTACAACGCTCACCGCCAATACACTTTGGATTGGAACAGCATACTCATCAAACCTTTGACAAATACCAATCCAGTAATCACCTCGGCGCTCCGGTGTAAAAAAGATCTTTGTATGGCTATCAGTTGGACTCTTTCTGCAATTTTGCGCAACAACCTCACCATATCTATTGTAGACCTCCATCACTATACCTGATGGACATTGTTCGCCAAAGCTCTCAAATATGTAAATCTCATCATTTGACAAATCTAAATGAAAAAGTTGCTCATCAATTACATTATCGTAGTAACCGCTATCCTCTGCATTTCGTTTACCAATATTAACCTCTTCGCTTATGATCTCTCTTCCTTCTCCTAGATCCAGGTTGATACTCTCATGCTCTTTGGGTAGCCGTGTTGGCACCTGACGATAGATCAAAGTAAATGGAGATACATCTTCAATCCCCGAAAAAACGATAATATGCATTCCACTTCCCTGAGCAACTACAGTATAAATGCTATTATAGTCATCAATCGGTTCCTCATAAACATCCGGAAAATCAAAGTACTCATCCTCATCAGGGTAAATATCGAGGGTGAAAACATCATTCGAACTCCCCCCCTCTGTTGAAAAGATATATTTCAAGCCTTCCTCTAAATCCGCTTTAAAATAGTACTCTCCATTTATAAAATTTCCGGATTCCGGTTGTTCTGACGTAGAGATTCTCAAGCTCTTCGGATTTTCATAAATTCCAGTAGGAAGTACTTCGCTCTGTACCCCATAGCTGGAGTGAATGGTAACACTATCACCGATATCCCCAGTAACAACCAAATAATATGTACCACCACTGAGCTCATCGTCCCACTCCCAATCCTCAGCGCTTACGGTCAGCCAGAAGTTAAGCTGATCATATGTGGTTTCAGAGGAAAAATCACCCCACACGTCTCCCCATTCTTTATCAACCGTCCCCAGGTAGGCATCATTGACCTCTGCACTGCCTTCGGACCAAAAGGTATACTCAGTCCCCTTTTTTAGTGATACCTTGAAGTAATAAACTCCATTGCCAGAGGACTCCCCATCCCACAGCTCATCAACAAGAGTAACCTCCTGATTGCGTCCAACGCTCAAACTTTGCGCAGTTTTATAATTGTCTCCAGTTACAGCCATCAAAGCATTAACCATTAATAGGACAATTACCATAATATAACTCTTAATATTCATTTTCATAATACTCTCTATTTCTCTTAAAACTTTATATCGTATCCTGTATGCATTCAGAGCCATTAGGATAATTTCACCTAGTAGCCCTGCGTTGTGAACCATATCAATCTACATCTATAACGTCCAATATCCGTGCACTCTCAAAGAACATTGGATGAGTTTTATCTTTGCGTATCTCACGCATTAATGGGACTTTCACCTCTTCATCACGGTTTAAGGCATCACTGAAAATTAAGTTCAAAATCTCCTCAGGTTGCGATTTATCAAATAATATTGACACAACCGCAACAAACTTATCATCAGGAATCAGATTTAATGAGTAGCGAATTGCATCTCGTTTATCACCTTCCTGGATTTTATTAAAAGCTCTTTTCAGTTGAAGACAGCGATCATCTGAAAGCTCACCTTCAAGCTCTACAATGCCATCCACTAGTTCATCCCATTTTTCAACAGCAGCTTCTCGGGCACCACTAATGGAATCAACAATATCCGCCTCATGTGACACAGCACTACCCTGAGCCTTCTTTGAAGTCACTTTAGTGAAATTTTCCAAAGCCACCTTAGTCGAAGGTTCGTGCTTTTGCTCCGGTTGATTTTGCTTACGAGATCTCTCACTCTGCTCTAAAGGGTTATCTTGCTCAGCTCCGGGCTCGACGACTAGCCCCTCCCGACTAGCAACAAACAAGAATATAAGCGCAATAACAGCTACACCAGAAACCAATACTAAATATTTTATTTGTCGAGTAGACATAATATAATTATTTGTCTTCTTTACTCTCACTTCGATAGACTTTAAGTGCCTCTGGGGTGGTATAATCCTCTCCAGTAATAAACTCAATCTGCTCTTTAGCTGCTTCAGCTAGATTCCTGTTAGGACACGCCACAAGAGGAACAAGAGAGTCTAAAGCAATATCTTCATCCAGGTCACCAAACTTAATCATCACTGCATCCAAGTCAGTTTCATCGTTGAATTTGTATGATGATGCTACTAATAAATCGGCCTTCAGCTGTTCATTATTAATGTTATCAACGGCCATCTCCCACTGTGTAAATACCTCCTCAGCAATTTCATTGTCCGAGTCATTAAGCATCATCGTCAATTCGGGTAAAGCTGCAACACCTATCCATCCTAACGTAGAAACTACGTCAGACCTGACATCAACACTCTCTGAACCCATAATGCGACGTGCCACATACAAAGCATCGCGATGATGCCCCTCATCCAGCAGTTCTTCCATCCTCAAAGCTATGGCAGCATCGCTCTGTTCAAAAAGATTTGTAGTTGCTACTGCGTTAGTAATCGTAGATTTAGCCTCCGCTACTACACTAGTACTTTCAGCAATCTTCAAGTTATTACTGGAGGAGTCAAATCTCTTCACTTCATTTGTAATGACTGAGCGAATCTTCGGATTATTTATGCCTCCTGTGGAATCTTCATCCTGTGCATTAGTTCTTGTCAGCACTGCAATCAATCCTGCTCCAATCAGGGCAGTGATAACTAAAGCTATAACAATTTTAATGATTCTGTTCTTCATCGGATCTTTCGCTCCAATCTCTTTCAACGTAATTGGATTTTATTTCAAAGAGGTAAGATCCTGTCCATTTCCTCCGATCATTTAGGTCAGGTTGCTCCTCATGCAAATAAAACCCTAACCCAGGTACGTCACTATACAGAGAACCGGCATCCTTCTGGAGAGTCATTATTCCATAATATTTGAAATTGCTTACCTCTTCCTGCTCGCTGCCATCAGCAGTAGCATACCAAACGCTAAATGATCCTGAATATATACCTGTACTCTGCTTAAACTTGATAGTTAAGTCGCATGGATTAACAGACTCTTCCAGTTTAACTAACCTACGATTATTCTCATCTTTTACCAGCTCACTATCTTCGACCTCAAAGTCATCATCAATAATGTCCAAGGCAATAGCACCATTCTCCGGGTAACAAACTAGCTCTGTAAACTCATCATCTAACGCCTCTGGCAGATCATAAGCACCACTGAACGACAAGTCATGATCTAAGTAATAGGTCTGTAGGTTGATCAACTTGTCATAAAACCCACCAGTAGGGTTTAGGGCAACACCAAACCCCTCTTCGCCAAGTCGAGTGCTATCAGGGTCAGCATTAAACCAGTCAACCCATCCCTTGACAACAAGAGATTCACTTTCGTCAGCGATTAAAGTTAACCAGCCGCCAAATGCAATGCCCTTCTTAGCATAAAATATGGGTATCCATAATGCAGCATCGCCTTCAGGGGTAATGAGATTACCAAAACTGGATGACCCTGAAACTCTTGTGCCATCCCCCATCAAGCCAGCATACTTAACCCTGCCACGTTCATCAATCGTAATGGTTACATAACCAGCACCGGCAGGCACACCATCTACAGCTCTATGCAACGGCAAAGAGACCGTATAGTAGCCAACATACTTTGATAGAGAATCCAATGCCTCATCAATATCGCTATCATCACGAACCATAGTACCAATATACTCACTATCCACGACTATATCTTCACCGTTGTTACCTTCTACCTCGCGCCACAGTGTTAAGAAGCAATAGTTGTCACTCTCATACATGGCATCCTCACTCCACTCACCACGACTGACAATTACCTCGAGCCTGTTGGTATAAAGCACTTTGTCATATTTATCAACATCAATTAACTCAACCTTCAACCCGGGGTTGCCACTGTCAGGAAGAATTACCTCCTCAGTAAAGCCCGTGGCTTTAAAGCTATAGGAGGAGCCGCCAGCATTAACCTTGGCACTGATCCTTCCTTTCTCCGATGCTGAAAAATCAACAAAAGCCATCGAATGATTCCGGTCACTCCAAAGGCTGTTCAAAACACCACTAAAGTCACCTGCGGCCAAACCTGCTGCTTCAACCTCAAAATTAAACGCAAAGGTATCTCCATTATATTTTTCACGGCCAACACTTTTAGTTGATGTTATCTCAGTTGCATAGCTACCAACAGTTGAAGGCACCCCCACTATATAAGTGCCATCACCGCGAATTGTGGTCAGTTTTAACCCTTTTGGAAGGTCACTGTCGTCATAATCAATCTCAAAGTCGCCATCTTGCTCTGTGATAAATGGGCCAATCTTCGTATAGAGCCCTTGTACCAAACGGTAGCCATCCCCGGTAGTATTTGCAAACTCTGCGAGAATAGGCTCAACCAGCTCTTGTGTAGAGACATCACCCGCTTCACCGATGGTAAAGGTCATCACTGGACCTTCACTCACAAGCAGATCCAATGTTGAATCAGAGGTATCAGCACCAGGTATAACAGTGTTGACCTGCCAGTAATAGCTCTCTCCCTCTTTCAGTACTGGGTCACCAACGGCACAACCAATACAATACTCACTCTCAAGAACATATTTTGTGAATAAAGGAGCTTTAGTCAAATTTGATTTGCTATCCGCCAAAATTAAACGAAATCCCTGTTCATGATCTGAGTTCCAGCTTAAGTCTAAAAATTCCTGCGACAACACCAGAGCATCATCGACAGGCAAACAATCTGTAACACACTCAAGTGGCGTCCATTCGAAAGGCACACCTGAGATCACATTGAAGATAGCGTACACTTCTGCATTCTCTGTGCTACCTCTAGGACGGTCAAGTTCAAATTCTACGCTCTCTTTGCCCGCTTCAATGTATAGTTCAACAATCCCGCCATCTTCACAATTTATGGGATCATCACGTCCAATAGTATACGTTAAAGAGCTATCATCCTCTGTATCAGAGAGTAGAGAGGCTGAGAATTCAAGAATTCCTGGTCCCTCAAAAGAGACGCTAAAATCGGTACTATCGCCTGCATCAATCGGGATTGATAGTAAGTTACCATCTTTATCTATGAACCAGCACTCACTAGCTTTAACTTTAACGTCAAGGTCTGAGTCTGCATCATCAAGAGCATCTGCCCATTCATCGGCGGTTGCAGTAACCTCACTGTCACGAATTTCAATTTCTACAGAGGAAGTTCCCAGCTTGACACCACCACTTGTATCTCGATCAACACTCATCTCGAGGTCAAATGACCTTGAACTAAAATAGCTCTCCTCCTGAACTTCTGTAAAGATTGTCACAGGCTGAGGCGAGCTATCTCCAGATGCCCATGTAAGAGTAAGAGTATCATTAGTACCAATTGATTCATAATCTGATCCTGCTGTTGCATCGTCATCATCCGTTGATAGCTGCACTGATACCACACCATCAGACCCCTCTACTCTGCTAGCCCACAGTGTAATTGAATCACCTGCATTCACACTTATTGCAGGCCTACGTGAGTTCTCAAAGCTCAAGACCTCATCATCACCTGCTACGCTATAACCTACAAACTCTATTTCACCGGGATCTTTCCTTTCACTCTCTGTGATCGTAATCAGTGCCTGAGTCGTTACCCCTAAGGCTGGTATAAACTCGCCGCTCTTTAGTTCATCAGCACCCACCACCTCTATGTTAACATAAAAGGTTTTATCCTCTTCCCACACTGGATACAAGTCAGGGATCAATGGAATCAAAATATCCTTATCTTTGCCATCGCCATTCAGCCACTCCAGCTCGCCTTGTATTGGTTTGTAATCCAAGCCAGGTGTGGCACTAATAGCCTCAGTCCAATAGCGTACCCTTACATCCCCCTCTTTGGCACTGCGACTAACACTCACCTCAGCAAACGCTTCCTTCTCCCTAACGCTATAACGCTCTTTATCAATCTCAACCGCCCCCACCAAGTGTGACTGATAATTCAGAACATAAGAGCTGTCAATAGAATTAGAAGAATCAAAGTGTTTTACTTTAAAAGTATAATCGCCACCCTCTTCACTAAGAAAACGAATGTACTCTCCTGTAGCTAAAAGCTTATCGTGCTCATCATAGAGCTCTATTACAGTGGACCCTTCAAAACTCTCAAGACCCAGTGTAATATAAGTGCCACCTTTTAGTGATAACTCAAACCAATCCGCAGGATCATCCACCCATAAACTACGAGCCACACTCTCGATATCATTGTCAACTCTTAACTCAGTGGCTCCACTTCTTTCATTATCATCTGGATCATAAAGGTCGCTGTACTTTACATTCACAACCGTAGGTTCGGTTCCACCTGAAACCATAACAACCTGAGGCAATGGTGCACTCCAATTTCTAAGACTCTCAAAAAGAACAACCTGATCCCCGGCGGATAACAAAATCGTAGACCCTCCAGGATAGACTGGTCCCGAGCGTCCATCCGACTCGAGAGACCATCCTGCCCCCTCTTCCACAGTTGCTCCCCCAATATTAACCTGTAACGCCCCAAGGTCACCCTCATCAGAAAACGCCGAGGAATAGAGTGTATATGGGCCATAATCTAGTCCTTTAGAGCCGTCTAAATAAACCTCTATATAATAAGTTTCATGATCATCAGCTTCAAACTCGCCACCCTCTGCAAGGTTTTCGATATGATCAAATAGCGTTAATCTCGATCTATTCTCAATATATACATCTGCACAGAGTTGGAAATCCTCCCAACCAGCCTCTATATCAACCTGCAACTTATACACTAGCCCTTTACGTGCTGCAATGCAGAACCAGTCACTCCAGTCACTGATACCAAGAGTATGCACACCCTGGGCAACCCCCGTATTGATAACTGGCTCTCTATAATCATCTACGGCGATAGGATTTGGAGCTAATGCCGAGGCTCTCTCCCAGGTATTATCGCGCGGATCCCACTCGTCAACTTGCCCCTCTAACTCATCGGTAAAAATTATTACAGTCAAGGTGCTCTCGTTTGCTTCAACGCTACCAGTAGAGTTTTGACAAACACCCACCCAATAATCGCCACTTTTCGGAGGGGAGAAAACTATTTTTGTATAACTATCAGTAGGGCTCTTTTTGTAATTTCGCGCAAGAATCTCACCATTCTTATTGTAAACTTCCATCACCATACCTGACGAACATTGATCGCCAAAGCTTTCAAAAACATAGATCTCATCATCTGACAAATCTAAGCGAAAAAGTTGCTCATCAATAATATTATCATAGCAACCGCTATCCTCCGCATTTCGTCTACCCGCAAAGAATGAATCACTGGCAACCTCATTTTCTGTTCCAAAATTTAACGAAATGTAATCATGCTCAGAGGGCAAACGTGTTGGTATTTGGTGATAGTTTAAAGTAAATGATGATTCATCTTCGATCCCCGAAAAAATGATGATATGCGTACCACTTCCCTGAGCAAGTACAGTATAAATACTATTGTGGTCATCAATCGGTTCCTCATAAACATCCGGAAAATCAAAATACTCATCCTCATCAGGGTAAATATCGAGGGTAAAAACTTCATTCGTCCCCCCCCCCTGTGTTGAAAAAATATACTTTGTGCCTGCCTCTAAACTGGCTTTAAAGTAGTACTCTCCATTTATTAAAGTTCCTGAGTGCGATTGCACCGATGTAGAGATGCTCAAACTCTTCGGATTTTCATAAATTCCAGCTGGAAGTAATTCGCTGCGTGCCCCATAGCTGGAGTGAATGGTAACACTACCACCGATCTCCCCAGTAACAACCAAATAATATGTACCACCACTAAGCTCATCGTCCCACTCCCAATCCTCAGCACTTACGGTCAACCAGAAGTTAAGCTCATCGTATGTGGTTTCAGAGGAAAAATCACCCCACACGTCTCCCCACTCTTTATCAACCGTCCCCAGGTAGGCATCATTGACCTCCGCACTGCCCTCGGACCAAAAGGTATACTCAGTCCCCTTTTTTAGTGATACCTTGAAGTAATAAACTCCATTGCCAGAAGACTCCCCATCCCACAGCTCATCAACAAGAGTAACCGTCTGAGATTTTCCAATAGATAATAATTTGGCACTCTTATAATTATCTCCTGTTACAGCCATCAACGAACTGACCGTAAATAAGATAATGACCATCAAAAAACTTCTTATATTTACTCTCATTGTACTTTCCTCTTTCTCTTTCAGGCTGGTTCAAATCCAAGCGCCCTTCTCTTTACCGCTTAATTCGTTTTACCGGCGTTATTAGAAACTTTCTTTATGCGTGTCCACAAATTGGTACCATGTGGATACTCAATTACTGCCTCTTGTTTAAGCTTCTCGATAAAATCATTGACCATTGAATCCTTCTTTTGCTCAAAAAGAATATCTTTTAAATCTTCAGCTGTCTCTCCCATGGCTAGCTGCGGCTCTCTTTGCTTGAATATATGCGCTAGTGAGTAGTAACTATCAGCACCACCTGAAGGTTTGGTAAAATACTCCCCCTGCTCAAGGCGCTTGATAATATGAAATCCTTCATCATCAGCCAAAACGGCGGATATCTCTCCGACTTTCAAGCTTGCAACCCCATCTCTCACCTCTTGCGTATCAAACTCCTTAAGCTGGAATTCTCCCCAATATCCTCCGCTACCAATTGAGGCACGCGGACACTCGGAGTGCTTGTCCGCTAGTTTACCAAAGTCAGCACCTGATATAATCTCTTCCCGTATTTGATTTAACTTCTTAACAGTCTCTCTATCGCGTTTCTCAATTGCAATACGCTCTTTATCTAACCCTTCGGTAACTGCCTGCAAAAATTCGTCAGTTACCACAGCTTTCTCTGTAATCAAACTTATACTACTTAAAATCCAAGCCTGCTCTTTTGCTTCAACCTTCAAAGATTCAAGAAATTTCACATCTTTCATCCTCTCCAACGCCTTAGAGTTGCTACCTATTGAGCGGGCTATATCACTAAAATTCTTCTTCGCCTTTTCAACCAGTTCCGCTTCAGTCAACAGCTTTTTCTTTTGCGCATCCTCTATCATCAGCTGCTTTGAAATATAACGCGATATAAACTTCCCTTTGAGTCGCTTTGCCACAGCACCACGCTCTTGGCTACTCATATTAGGCGACCTCTGAACCATATTTAACATCATTTTTAAACGATTTTCTAAATCGCCTTTTGTCAAAGGCTCTCCATTTATGCGAAGAACCACATTCTCTGGCTGCATCTCCTGCAGAGTCAAGGGTACTCCCTCCTCTACGATCTTCTTAGACTTTTCCTCTTCTTTATTGCCTCCCTCAACCTCTTGCCCATTCTTATCTGAACAGCCCATAAATCCAAGCAAGAGCACCAAAAGAGTCACAATCATCATTCCATACTTTATCATCTAATTAATCCTAAGGGTTATTATAAAAGCTAAGCACAATCAAACGAAGAGCCTCAGCTCTTCGGTCAATCGTAAATTTATTCAATTCTTGTACACTATTTTAAAATAAAATCGTATGACGGCTTATATGAATATGATCTCGACCGCCCATACGCATCCTCATACACAGCCTTATCACGCCATAAATAATAACCTCGTCCTAATGGGTCACCTATCAGCTCTGCGGAATGCGTTGGAGTTATTACCCCCTTTACGTTCAAAGACTTGCCGACATTTCGACCATTAGAGTCAAACCACATTTTGAACCTGCCTCGAAATAGTCCTGTTGCAGGAACTAAACTCAGGCTAAGAGATATATCGTTGCCCTCTATGTCTTCACCTGGTCCCTTAACTATCAACCCTGTAAGATGCCCACTCTGATTAGTCGAAATATCAATTTCTTGCTCAGTAGGGCTCCAGGCAATCGCAGCCGCATCCTTATATTCGGGAACAACTTCTCCATCTGGCGTTGTCGCGTTTAGATAGTACTCAGAGAGTTCAACTGCGCTACTGTACCACCCCCCCTTGAGCTGAAGTGACCGATCAAACCCCTCTCCATAAACGCCTGTTGCCTTTGGGTTATAACTGCTCCAGCTAATATCATTTTGATCCCTAAGAGCTAGATATGGTTGATCTGAATCCAAAGTAATGAGCTCAATCACTCCAAAGATTGATCCACCTTTGTATGTCGATGGACTGGAGTAAACAACAAAGAAAGTGTTTGTGCTTTCATCAACCAGCAACTCACATGAAGAGGAATATGAGCGTCCATCCGCTAATGATCCAGCCACTCTAACTCCACGGCGTTTATCAACCGTAACCGTCATATACCCACTACCGTAGAGGTTCGTTGATGGAATAAAATTAGCGGTATAATACCCTTCAGGAAAAGGGATAATTTCGCCGATACCATCGTTATCCCATATATTACGATACATTACAATTTCGTCACTCAAATCACAATTATTTGTAAACGTCCCAACGCACTTCGCATGCTGAATGGCATTAGTCCCAAAATCGATCTTAGATACAGTCAACTCTAACGGAATCTCTTGGTTACGGTGTGTCGCATCCACATTAATAACAAAATTAGATGCCACACAAGCGGTGTATCCCGAAGCTTTGAATCTATAGCTGTCTCCGTTTAAAGCCAGCTTACCGCTAATTCTTCCACGACTGGATACACTCATCGAGACGCTACCGCTATCGCAAGCATTACTACTGCTATTGCAACTTCGGAATCCACTGAAATCACCCTGCGCCCACTCTGGCAGCTCTGTAACATTAATTATAATATCCCTTGTTACTGTAACACGGCTGTAACTGATCGCAGTTATACGAACTGTATATTCACCAGCTCTCGTTGGAGTCCCGGCAATCTCCTCAGAAGATGAGTCATATCGAAGCCCACTCGGCAAATTTGAACATCTAACCGTTTTAGGAGTAGAATTACTAAACGCTATCGGTAAGCTGTAACTGACCCCAATCCTCGCTTCAGGTATCACTCCAACTTTAATCACAGGTGCATCTGACTCATCGTCAATATCAGAAAACACCGCAGTGTATGTAGCACTCTCATCTCCGACTATAATGCGTCTTAATGCACGTGTATACCCATCAGACCATCTTGAAAATTGATATCCCTCGTCAGCACTTGCCTTCAAAGTCACCCTTTGGTTTTCTGAGTACGAACCACTCCCCGAAACTTCACCACCTCCGCCTTGTCCTGCAACTGCGTAAATTTTCACGAGAGCCTTCAATACCTCAAAGCTACGCGCAACAGGATTCGCCTTATTGTAATCTACATTCCCTGCCTGAGAGGCCGTTATTGTTACATTCCCTGCACTATGTACTGTAACGGTGCTACCAGTAATTGTTACCATATTCGTGTCATAACTAAAGCTAACAGGGAAATCTGAAGATGATACTGCACTTAAAAAGAAACTATCTCCAACCGACCAATCCTCTATTGGATCAAATGTGATCTCCTGGCTCTCTTTGACATTAACTACTGTGATAATCCACTCTTTGAAAACT
>Ga0307990_1000848_pt1 | contig 26416 bp, 24 predicted proteins | sample EllFjometagen129_FD_203168 | JGI IMG/M metagenome (GOLD analysis project Ga0307990, IMG submission 203168) | Marine microbial communities from Ellis Fjord, Antarctic Ocean - #129 | ecosystem: Environmental > Aquatic > Marine > Unclassified | place: Southern Ocean | collected 2014-10-08
GGCATGAGCCGCCGGAGAATCCATGGGCGCGTTCGAAGCCGATGGATTTCGCGTGGTTTTCGATACTTACGGTAGTATCATGCAGGAGCCGCAATTTTGTCAGCCGCTCGGCGCCGACAAGCATATCCAGAGGGAACTCGAACTTAAAAGCCAGAACGTACATGAAACTGTTCAGGTATTCTTTAAATTCTCGGGGCATCATGGAATGTGGAGGGCAGTTGATGGTTTTGCCGAAGTTGCGGCAACGAGGTTTTTCGCAGAGGGATCGGAAATTTTCGTCGATCCTGATTCGCTCGACGCCGAACATCCGAGCTTCGCTTGCGCCCAAAGAACGCGCATATTGCACTAGGTCTTTGTAGGCTTCATTTTTGAGCAGCGCGACTTCGATTATCCTCGCTCCGCATGAATTGCATCGATGGTTTTTGAGGCTAATTTCATCCGAGAAAATTTCCTATTCCGCCCCGCAGCTTTGGCAGGTGAAAACCTGCGGTTTCAAATTTCTGAATAAGGTTTGTCCGCAGTGTTTGTAAATGATGGCCATGGAATTCCTGCTTCATATCTTAAAATGCGATTTTCAAGCCCCGCGTCTTAGCGCGACAGACATCAGGCTTTTTGAACTTGGCGGATTCTTTCGGGCGTTACAAGCCCCACGACCTGCGCCTGGTGGACGACCGGCAGCACGAGGCGGGCAAAGGGAACTTTGATGGCTAGGATATTTTCCAGCGTGTCTTCTGGTGAAATGACCGATACATTGCGCGCCATTATTGTGAAAGCCGGATCGTCATTTCTCCCTTGATTTATCGCGGCATCCAGATTCCACCGAGTGACCAGACCGACCAAGTTTAGGCCTTCGACGACCGGAAAATCCTGCTGCTCGTGATCCTTTGCGTAATTCGCCAGTGATTGCAGGCTGGTCATGCGTCCGGCGGTTGTTACGGGGCGGAGCATGGCCTTCCAGGCCGGCGTCGATCGGAAAGTGTTGACGACGCCTTCCGCGCGCCATTCCTGCTCGGCCATTAGAAAAATGAAAATGCCGATAAACATCAGCCATGTATGACCGAAGGCGATTCCCGAACCGACCATGAAAACGGCGATCACCTGACCCACGCGGGCGGAGATTTTCGTGGAAGAATTCTTATATCGGGTCATGGCGAGCACGCCGCGCAGAACCCTTCCCCCGTCCATGGGCAGCGCCGGAATCAGGTTGAACATGCCCAGCATCAAGTTGATTTCCGCAAGATACAGGACAAACTGATCGAGTTGCGTTACGGGCTTGAGGTCAGGGATCAGGAGGAATGCGAGGACGCCGAATATGACGGCCAGCGCGAAGCTGACGCCGGGACCGGCGACGGCGATGACGATCTGCTTGATCGGTTCGCTGGGGAATCGCTCCATCCGCGCCATGCCTCCCAGGGGCCAGAGCGTAATGTCGCGCACCGCGATGCCGTAGTGCCTGGCGGCCAAAGAATGTCCGAGTTCATGAAGAACCACTCCCGCGAAAACCGCCACAGTCAAAAGCAGGTTCATGATATTGAAGCTGCCATCTTTGCCGGGCATCAGGACAAAAATCAGCAGAAGAATGAAAGTCGCGTGGATTCTCACAGGAATCCCGAATGGCGAAGCTATTTTGAACGACCATTTCACCTTGTTTTTCCCGTGTCTTAAAGTAGGTCAAACTCCCACAGGTGAGAATATAGGCACGATACGTCTCCATGCAAATAAAAAACGTGGAAATCGCCTCAAAAAGGCGGCGCTAAGGCAGATCGATTTCGTAAATGCCGCAATTGCATCCCGTGTAGGCTTTGCGCGTTGCCGGATCAATGCGGATGGACTTGATATGCCCTCCGATTTGCCTGTCAAACACTTTCTGGCCGGTGTCGAGGTTAAAAGCCAGCAAGCATCCACCGTACATTGTTGCTGTGTAAAGGAGTCTCTTTTGGGGATCCACGGCAATGGGCCGGGCAGAAAAACCCACGTTCCACGCAGTCAGGAGGCTCAGATCGGCGGCATTGAGGATGAGGAGCCTTCCACTCAAAAATCTTGGGACATAGAGCCTGTTTTGGAGCGGATCGTAAGCCATATCCCAGCTTCGCGTGCCGATGTCGCGATGCGCCGTTTCTCGCCCGGTCGCCATATCCATCGCCCGGATGGCCGGGTCGCGCCAGAGCCCCAGCGAAAAGAGCCGGTCGAGATTGCCTGCGGCAATGATTTTATTGGTTTCGGCGCCGTGCCATTGATAGGTGCGCAGTACGTTCAGGGTTTCAGGATCGAGGACGAAAACCTGATCGTCAAATTCCGTCGAGACGAATATTCGCCCCGATGGGTCGGTCACGAAATCCGATATGCTTGTTTGCGGCAAATCCTCAATGTATCCCTCAAATTTGCCGTCGCGGTCAATTACCGCAACACGGTTTTGCTCTTCATCATCGGAAACAGCTGTCAGCAACAAAAAACGACCGTCCTTGATCGGCAGCAGCGTTTCAGGCTCGACCGTCGATAGAACATGCCCTGTGCCCTTGCCCAGTTTGCGCGTATCGACCAAGGTGCGTTGCGTGCCGGTATGAGTGTCAATGGATATCAGACGTCTGGGTTCCCGAAGGCTTGCCAGGACCTGCCCGTTTTCGACGGCGAAATCGAAGGCTCCCGCCTCGCGGCTTATCAGGCGCATAGAATCCTGATTTTTCCCGGCGTCAGCGCAGTTCCACATGACGGCGAAGTAATGAACCGACATCGCATTGAAAAATAGAAGAGCGATCATCAGTGTTCTGGTAAAAGCGATGCGCGGATCAAAGGACAGCAGGCGAATAGCGAGGTGGCCGGATCGGCTCATCGCATAAATCAGGATCAGCGCGCCGATAGCGCCGGCGCCGTATACGGCGATGAGCGTGGGGAAGAAAATCGTGAGAAATGGCGCGAGTGTGAGTAGGGCAGGCAAAAATTTTCGTTTGGGTTCACTTTGTCGAAATAATTTGGGGAGCCACGCGCAATAAGGTAGAACAAATACGAACGCGGCCATCAGTCGGTAATAGATGGGGTTGTAAGCAGAGGTCTTCGCCATGAATGCGGACACGGCATGGACCACCGGCGTGGCGAGATGCCCGGAGACCATGCCCAGAAATAAATAAATGAAAACAAAAGTGAGTATAACGGCGAAAGGAACTCTTCTGGTGGCCGGTTCGCTGTGCTTTGCTTCCCGGTTCTTGTCAATACGGTGGAGAGTTTCGGAAATGACGATGGCGGCGACCAGCACGAATATCAGGTATAGCCGCTGCGTCATCAGCGAAAAAGCCGCAAGATAACAGACGGCGATCAGCGCAATGAAGCAAATGAAAATCGAAAGTGCGGCTTTGATTGTCGAAACAAATCTCGGCGGCGACTGCCCATAAATGAGATCCAGAATTTTGACGGCAATGGGAAGCGCGAAGACGACGACGGCAACGGCGAGGACCGCTTCGTTCGATGAGGCGTACCAGAAAAGAATTTCGCTTAAGAAAAAGTAGAAGCCGGTCAGCGCCTGCGCAATAGGTTTGAGGACATCAAGAACCGAACCGAGGCCGAAAACGGCAAGCAGAAGCAAAAAGAGGCTGGTGGCCAGCCAGTCAGACGGACCTATGGTCAAAGAAGTTTCAGGTTTTTTATTTTCGGTCATGGCTGCCTGGTCAAAAACTTTCGCCAATCAAAAACTGTGTAGCACAGGCGTTCTCGCCCCATTGTTAGGGCAGGCACGGGGGCCTGCCCCTACTTCTAAATCGTTTCATTCCGAGCGAACCCCTCACAAATGCCTTTTACCCCGACAGAAGTTTTACGAGAAGCGATTTTTCTATTTTAATGCCGTCTTCCGGGCATAATTCATAGCAGCAAAAACACTCGATGCACTTTTCTCTGTCGATGGTCACGGTTTCGTCCGCAAGGGTCATGGCTGTTACGGGGCACGAATCGACGCACAGGCTGCATTGCGTGCAACCCTCGCGGTTCCAGACGGGCTTGACCGTGAAGAATCGATTCAGCAAACGCAGCATCGGTTTTGGAATGGCGCGCATCATTAGGTTGCTGCAAAGCTTGAAATCACGCGGCTTCATGTTCTCGATGGCGCTGCCCACGACCTCGATTTTTGACGCGTCGTTTTCTCCCAGCCCGCGCGCCTTTGCCGGGGCGATGGTCGGGATGAGCATCGGATTGTAGCCGATAAGGCGCGCGGCAACGTGGTCGAGCGCCACGCCGTCCGCAGACGCGAGCAATGCGCCGACGTGCGCGGGCTTGCCCTTGGACGGCCCATCTCCGGACATGCCGACAACAGCATCCATCACGCACAGCTTCGGCTTCACGGAACTGTAGATGTCCAGCAGCGCATGACCGAGGTCCTCCGGGCTGGGAGCCTGTTTATGAACCATCAGTTTCGCGGCGCCGGGTAGGCAGCCGAGCATGTTTTTCACTGCGCCGGTCATAAGGGTTTCGACGTGCGTTTTCAATTTGGGAAGGCTGATAATCACGTCCGCTTTGAGCACGGCGTTTGAGACAGGTATTTGCGGCAGGAAGCGATGGCCTTTGACAGGAATGTTTTTCGACCCCGCAGTTTCAAACAGGACGGTCTCGATTCCGTGCTCGCGGGCGAGCGGCCCGAAACCGCATTCTTCCAACGCCTTTTCCGAGAGTCCGTAGGCGCTGCCGCCGCATGAGTCGCCAATGACGGGCGTTGCGCCAAGCTCGCGGACCAATTTCGCGAGCGCCACGACGATGATGGGATGCGTGGAAACGGCCCGCTCCGGCGCCGCGCCGCGAAGCATGCTGACTTTGAGCAGGACGCGCTGCCCGCTTTGGACAAAAGTGCCTAGGCCCCCGATCAAATAGAAAGCTTGCGTGAGGGACTGCGTGACTTCCTCAAAATCGTATTTCCCGCACGGCACAAGCGCCACTTGCGTCACATTACACCTCCATAAACCGTTGTCGGGAATTTATGCCCCAGCCAAATCCATCGCCAACGCCGGATACTATCAAAATCCAGGAGCGGCTTCCAGCCGCGATTGCAGCTCGGTCGCGCCGAAGCCTTGGCGAAGGCGGATAGGAGCGACTATGCCAATGCCCTCTGTGCCAATAAGAGTGAGACAAATTGTACTGGTGAATTTAGTGTATAATTCGAGGGCATGATCTCGTTTCTCAAACGCTGCTTCGGCCTCGATCGCTGTGTCTGGCGCGGCTTCGAGTTATTCAAAGCCTACGCTTGGTCACCGCAAACATGCTGCTGATGGCCAGGCGAATGATCGTTGACACGTTCCGCCGCGATCGCGCTCAATCACCTTTTTCCTGGGATTTGATGCCGTACTTGCGCATCAGGGCATGGAAGTTCGTGCGCTGCATTCCCGTGTTTTCCGCGGCCTTGGTGACGTTCCATGTCGCCTCGTCGAGTGCGTGGAGGATGAACTTCTGCTCGATTTCACAGTAAGCCTGTTCGCGGACTTTGCGCTTGGCCTCTTTGAGCTCCTTAACGCTTAGGGGTGCCTCCCGTACCCTGCCGATCACGAGACCCTTTTTCCCGAGGATTTCCGAGGGGAGATTTTCCAGCTTGATGAGCGGCGTTTCTGTCGTGGCGACGAGGCGCTCCACGATGTTTTTTAGTTCCCGCACATTGCCCGGCCAGTCGTAAGCGATGAGCTTGGCCATGGCTGCCGTGGCGAACCCCTGGACCTTTGTAGGAGTCTTTTTCTTCGCGCGTTTAAGAAAATGCGTGCACAGAAGGGGAATGTCGGTGGGGTGTTCCCTCAGGGGAGGGATGCGAATAGGGATCACGTTGATCCGATAAAAGAGATCTTCGCGAAACTTCTTTTCCTCGACCATCTTGGCGAGGTCCCTGTTGGTGGCGCAGATTAAACGAATGTCGATCTCCTGATCCCGTACGCCCCCGACAGGTCGGATTATGTGCGATTCCAGCGCTCGCAGGAGCTTTCCCTGCAATTCCCAGCTGATGTTGGATATCTCGTCCAGGAAAAGGCTTCCGCTGTCGGCGAGGGCGAAGAAACCGGGATGGCTCTGTGTCGCGCCGGTGAAGGCACTCTTGACATGACCGAAAAGTTCCGACTCCACGAGCGTCGGGCTCAGCGAGGAAATGTCCACAGCGATAAAGGGCTTTTCCCGCCGCAGGCTGCCTGTGTGAATCGCCTGGGCGATGATCTCTTTCCCTGTGCCCGATTCGCCCTGGATAAGAACGGAAAAGTCCGTTGGCGCGATTTTCTCGATCTGCTTGCGCGTCTCCTCGATCTGTTCCGAGCGGCCTATGATCTTGGATTCGGTTTTCGACTGGAGCCGGTTCTTGAGGAACTCGTTTTCCTCTCGCAACTGGCTGTTTTCCAGAGCTTTGTGGACGGCCAGGGCCAGCTCCTCTGGCGTGAAAGGCTTGGGGATGTAATCCGCAGCGCCCTTCTTGATGCAGTCGATGCTAGTCTGGATCGTGGCATAACCGGTGATGATGACGACGATGATGTCGGGGCGCTTCTCGCAAAGCTGTTCGAAGACCTCCATGCCGGACATGTCGGGTATTTTAAGGTCAAGTAAAATAAGGCTGTAATCGCCTTCGATCGCCCTTTTCACGCCCTCGACTCCGCTGAGAACGTAATCAACCGTGTGTCCCTCTTCCTCCAGAATGCGTTTGCAACTGATGCAGACGGACTTTTCGTCGTCAATCGTGAGAATTTTCGTGGTCAGCTTGGGCATGCCTTACTCCCCATTGCGACTAATTTCGGGATTATTCCCCATGATAGAGAGGAAGAGTGACGGTCACCGTTGTTCCGCGTCCCTCGTAGCTGTCTATCTGGACAACCCCGTTGTGTTTTTGGATAATCCCAAGGGAAACGGAAAGACCAAGCCCGGTTCCCTTGCTCTTCCCCTTCGTGGTGTAAAAGGGTTCAAATATTTTATTGATCTGGTCTTTCGGGATCCCTATGCCGCTGTCAATGACCTGGATCTGGATGATCTCCCCGCTGGAATCCTCGTCGGCGACGATCTCGACGTAACCTTTGGGATGGGGATCGTCCCGTACGGCTTCCTCGACGGCCTCGACCGCGTTGAGAATCAGGTTTGTGAAGACCTGTTGAAGCTGTTGGGGGTCCCCCATGACCATTAGGGGTTGATCAAAGAATTCCATCCGAATATCTGCGCCCTTCAGTGAGTCGTACTTGTTGGCAAGGGCGAGGGTGTCTTTGAGAACCTGCCTGACGTCGATAATCTTTTTCATGGGTGGACGCTCCCGCGCAAAGTCCAACAGTCCGGAAACGATTTCCCGACAGCGTCTGGTTTCGGAAACGACGATCTCCAGATCCTCGCGCCGCGGATCGTCTTTTGAGGTGTGGCGCAGCATGAGGCTGGACAGGCTCAGGATCGCCGTCATGGGGTTGTTGATCTCGTGGGCGACGCCGGCGGCCAGTCGACCGATAGAAATTTGCTTTTCCACCTCGGACAGGCGGTTTTCGGTCATCTCGTGCATCTTCAAGTCGCGTTCCTTGACCGTCTGGACCATGCGGTTGAAAGCGCGGGTCAGCTTGCCGAGCTCGTCGTCGGAACTGATGGGTATCTTGTAATTCAGGTCGCCTTCGGCCATGCGAGACACCCCCTCGGCCAGTGCGGCAATGGGGCGCACAAGCCACCCTGAAAATGTGTATGTCATCGCGAAACCTAAGAGCATGCCGGCGGCGATGATGGCGGAAAAAAGCGTGATCGTCTCCGCCTGAGCCTCCTTGTACTCGTGGACGAGAGAGCCGATGCCCACCATGCCGATGATTTTTTCGGTGAAGTCGCGAATGGGCTTGTAGGCAGTGTAGTATTTTTTCCCAACCACATCCGCCACGCCGACGAAAGGCTCCCCTTTTTTCAGAACCTGGTTCGACACTCTATGGTCCGCGCCGCTGAGAATGGGGATGTTATGCTCCTCCGTGCGTTTTTGTCCGTCGGTGTACGTGGCAATCCGAATGTCATGTTGGAAAACCGAAGTCGTGGTGCCCATGTTCCAGCTTGAGGTTGAGTTTAAGTCGACGTTGACAACCATGCTGCGGACGAGATCGTCGGCGCCGTTGACGACGAACCCGCCGTAGAGAAATCCGATCTGCCCTTTTTCTCCTTCCGTGATTTTCGATCCCGCTAAAAGGACCATGACCTTATCGGTCTTCGTGTAACTGGCTAGCCTGTCTTCCAGGTCGGGTATCTCCTGCGTCGCATCCGCAAAAGGAACAAGGATTGGGAAGGCGATCGTCCCCACGCCCTCCATGGCGTCGGCAAACGCCTGAAAAGAGGGAGGAATCGTCCAGCGCCCTGTAAGAGGAGGGTGGTGCATGATAAGGTTTCCCTTTTCATCGACTAGGCCGACGAAATCAAAAACTCCCTCCTCCGCCTTCAGGGCGTTCAGGCTCTTATCGATACTATCGGGTTCGCTGTCGAGGAACATGGACACCGTGTTTAAACGGCATCTCATGACGGTGATCTTCCAGTCCCAATACTGCCAGATGTTCCGAAGGTCTTGATTCGCTTTGCTTTTTGCCAGCTCGGAGATACTGCTGCCAAGGACCATGTTACCGATGAAAATGGTCGCCGTGGCCGAGGTCAGGATGAGCACCGCGAAGGCGAGCATCAGTCTTACTCGCCACGATATGTGCCAGAGCGGAGCGCCCCTTTTTCTTTTCTCGTGTGAAGTAGGCATAATCAAAGCACCTTTCGAAGAGACTGTATATGCTTTTACTACACTTGAAGGCTTTGTGCAAGAATTTTTTTGGAGGGGCTCTATGCTATTGATAATAAGGGATATTCTCCAACGGGCCGTGTCGGGTACTGAAATTTTCACGGATGATTTGGTCCTTTTCCCCGGCTTGTTTTGCACTAAGAGCCGTAGTGTATATTTATTGAATACGCCATTTCTCCACTCGGCGCCCGCGCATCATCACGCGTTATTTTGTCGTAAGTACATGTAAATATGGAATTTATTATAAGAAGACAAAAATTCCGCTGTTTTTCCCCATGTATAAAATTTCCATACATTTATGTCGGCATTCAGCTTCGTGGTTTTGGATAAATTAATATTTGTGCAATAATAACGGATACTTATGATCGCGCCACCGCCTTGGCGCACCTCTTGCAATCTATTTTGCAGCGGAATGCGAATGAAAAGGAAGACAACTTTTAGAAAGTATAAGGGAGAAGCCATGAAGAAAGCCATTGCCTACGTAAGCGACATCATTCTTGGGCGCACCGGGGACGTGATTGCCCGGGAGAGTCAAAAGGAATTGATCAGGAAATATGCGGCGGATAACGACATCGAGGTTGTCGCCTGGTTCGAGGATGAAATGTACAGCGAGGAAGTCGTTTGCCGTCATGGCGTGAAGGAAATGCTGGACTACGAGAGCGACTACGACATGATCCTTGTGGAAAGGGTCTGGAGCTTTTCGCGCCTGTGGGCTTCCCTGGAAAGACTCTACGAAATCCTGGAGAGGCGCAACATTAAGCTCCAGGCAACCACCACGATGTGGGACTGCGTTTCTCAGATGAGCCGGCGTCGCTTTGACAAGAACATCCCCACGGTGAGTCTGCGGAAGGAAAAAGAGGTCGTGGTCTGTCAGAATGCGGCGACGGTCAGAATCAGCAGACCGAAGAGGCTCAACTTTACCTTCCAGCCGCAGCTCGCCAGCCTAAAGTAGGATGGAGCATGGGGTTAAGAAGTCGAACAAGGTGCTCTCTGCTGGAAAGGACGAAGACATGAAAACCGCAATCGCCTACGTCGCGGACAACCTGATTTGCCCGGTGAAGGGCGTCATCGCCAAAGAACTTCAAAAGGAGCGAATCGAGCGATTCGCGAGGGAGAACGGCATCGAGATCATTCAGTGGATCGAGGATAAAATGTGTTCGGAGGCTCCCTTGGGCCGCTCCGGCGTTTACGAGATCCTTTCCTATATCGGCGACTGCGACTTTGTTCTCGTCGAACGGGTGGCCTGCTTTTCCATGCGTTGGTCCGAGTTGAAGCGCCTGTATTGGGAGCTTGATCGCATGGGCCTGAAGCTTCAGGCGGCAAGCATCCGATGGGACCTCATTTCCCAGATGACCCGAAGTCACTTTAATCCGGAGTTGCGCCTTTCGCCCCTTACGAAGCGGCTGCGCGCATCGCGGGAAGAAAAAACTGTCGGTATGCGAAGGTCGGCGGAGTTTCCCGGAATTTATTCCTCATAGACGTACATGCAATAGGAGGCGGGAAAGAGCGCGAATGCCTCTGTTTTACGAGAGTCTCAAGGGAGATGCGGTACGCGCCCCCTGCTTCTCATTTATGAAAGCGGAAAAGCATGGGGCCATCTCCCAGCTTCATCCGCAGGAAAGAAAGAGAAAATAATGCAATTACTTGAAGCGAACCGCGAGATCATGTGGAACATCTCCCACGCCTGGGTGATGTATCTTCTGGCCCTTATCGCCGTGTCGATTTTCTCTTACGGTATCTGGAGAAAGATATCTTTTTGGCGTCGCGGGAAGTCAGCCGAGGAACGCTGGTCCGATTTCGGTAGGCGTTTCCTTGTCATGCTCAAGGAAATTTTTCTGCAGCGCCGAACGAGGCAGGAGGCCTGGCCAGGCGTTTTCCACAGCCTGATTTTCTACTCCTTCATTATGCTGGTTGTCACCACGAGTATTCTCGCCCTGGATTGCGACTTCGGCACCTCGCTGTTTAAGGGCCCACTCTATGTGTTTCTTTCGTTTGGCTCGGAGGTCGCCGGACTACTGATTCTTGTCGGCGTGGGTATGGCGGCGTGGCGGCGTTACGTCAATCGTCCTTCCTACCTGGAGAATGTTTTCGACGACGCCTGGGCCTTGATTTTACTGTCACTGATGGTTCTGACGGGTTTTCTCGTTGAGGGCCAGCGCATCGCCGTCGCCGGCGACCCTTACAAATGGGTGTCGCCGGTGGGCACAGCCCTGAGCGTTCTCCTTCCAGGCATGGGCGCGCAAGGCGGTAAGACCGCCCATTCTATCCTCTGGTGGACGCACACCGTCCTCGCGATGGGCTGGATCGCCACCATTCCCTACACGAAGTTCGTGCATCTGATTTCTCTGCCCACGAACGTGTTTTTCCCCAAGCTGGAATCGCCCGGGACTCTAAAGCGGGAAGACATCGACGCCATGATGGAGGGCTCGGATTTTGACGAGGAGAGCTTCAACGTCGGCACGGAGCGCACGGCGGACTTTACCTGGAAGGAGCTTCTCAGTTTCGACGCGTGCATTTCCTGTGGTCGCTGTGAAGACGTCTGTCCCGCCACGCAGGCGAATCAGCCGTTCTCCCCGAAGGAATTCATCGCTTCCCTGAAGGTCCTGGTTCACAAGGACGACGGCAAGGCAAACGGAAAGGATGCGAACCCTGGCGGCGGCAGCGGCTCAACGGTCGTCGTTGGCAATGCCTTCGACGAGGATTATCTTTGGTACTGCCGTACATGCATGGCGTGCATGGAGGTCTGTCCCGCCATGATCGAGCACGTGGACACCATCATCAACATCCGCCGCAACGAGGTGGTGATGCAGGGACGCATGCCCGCCGACGCGGCCCGCGCCATGCGCCTGCTCGAAACACAGGGCAATCCCTTCGGCCCGGAGGAAAACCGCATCGATTGGATCAAGAATCTGGATGTACGGGTGGTGGGCCCGGGAGAGAAGTGTGACGTGATTTACTGGGTCGGATGCTGCACGACCTTCGATCCCACAAAGCAGAGGATCGCCAATGACCTTTGCACGCTGCTGAAGCGTTGCGGGATCGAGTTTGGCGTGCTCGGCGCCGACGAGCGCTGCTGCGGCGATCCCGCGCGCCTCATTGGGCAGGAGCACCTCTTCCAGACGATCGCGAAGCAGCAGATCGAGGACATCAACAAGCGTGAGTTCCGCGTGTTGATGGTTTCCTGCCCGCACTGTTACAACGTCCTGAAGAACGAGTACCCGCAGTTCGGCGGTCACTACAACGTTGTTCATCACAGCGAGTTCCTGCACGAGATGCTCTGGAGCGGGAAACTCTCTCCCATAAAGGGTGAAAAGAACCGGATCGTCTATCACGATCCCTGCTATCTCGGGCGATACCAGAAGATCTACGATTCCCCCCGGGAGGTGCTGAAGGCGATTCCCGGGTCCGAGGTCGTTGAGATGAAGAACCACGCGGCCATGAGTCTTTGCTGCGGCGGCGGGGGCGGAAATTACTGGTTCGACAACATCAAGGGAGAACGCCTCAACAATCGGCGCGTTGGCCAAGCGAGAGACGCGAAGGCGGACACCATCGTCACCGCTTGCGCCTATTGCATGCAAATGTTGGATGACTCGGTAAAAGAAATGGGCCTGGAAGATTCGATGAAAGTAAAGGACCTCGCAACGGTCTTGCTCGAAAGCCTTGAAGATGAGGCGAGAGACGCACCAACCGACGAGGCGGGAAAAGAAGAATATGCATCACTTAACGGGGGCTGAACTGATCCATCAGGTCGACTCGGACCTTCAGTCCTTTATCACCGAGCAGTACGTGGAGGAGCTCGGGCCGGACATCGACATCTGGTGCCCTGACGAGCCCCTGTCTAGAGACTTCATGCCCTGGCGCCCCTTATCCGGAGGTTTACGAGGAGCTTCGCGCCCAGGGAAAGAGGATTACGAGTACTTCATAATCCTCGACGGCCGGGGCGAAAAAGCCTGGGTGGATGACGTGATGCGGCAGGTCGCGCCAAAGACCTACTTGTGGGAGCACGACTGGGACAAGCTGCTCGACTGGCGGCGAAAGGTGGCCGAAAAAATCCTCGGCACGCTCGACGAAATACCGTTGGACCCGCCGACCGGGTTGGATGTCGAAGGGCAGGTCGAGTCGATCCGGCTCACCTGGACTGAGCCTGATGACGCGGACCTGGCCGGATACGACGTCTGGTATGGAATCTACGACGGCGACGAGTTCTTCGGCGGGGTAGCGTGGAAGCAGGAACGACCTCGGCGGTCATTTACGGGTTGACTCTGGGGCAGAAGCACAACATCTGGATGAAGGCGTTCGACGCCAACGGAAACCGCTCCGAGCAAAACGCGGTTGTTTTAGCCACTCCATCGGGCGAAAGCGGAAAAGATAACCCCGGCAGCCGCAACCTGGTGTCAGTCAACGGCGAGGACGATGACGAGAGCGGTTCGGGCGAGGGCGATGATGCGGACGGTAAAACCTTCGGATGCGGAGGGTGGTAGGATGAAAAGCACAGAATCTTTTCGGCTTTTGTTGATCGCGTTTTTGATGACGGCCTTTTTGATCGCCGCATGCGGCGATGACGACGACAGCTGCGCTTGCTGAGTCGTTAAATCTATTGAAGCGTTGGCTTCTACAAATCCTCTGGCTCGCTGATTCCCGAAGCTCCCGTGGGCAGTTATGCCTATTGGGAAAATCAATTCATTTACAACCGACTCTTCACATACTCCCAAACTTTGGCGACATCCAGAGTTTCGAATTTTGGTTTAGGGAATTCCTGTTTAGCCAATTCATAGACGGCTTTGTTGTATGGAGCGGGAACATTGTGTTTTTCGGCCAGGCCAAGAATATACCCGTTGATCGATTCAAGTTCCGAATCCTTGCCACCACGCTGAATGAGATCCTGAGCCATGCTGGAGATGACCATCTTCTTCACATTGCGTTCAAACATTCTTTTGGTCAGTGTTCTCGGAAGCATGGCGCCGCTCCAAAGGAGCGCCCACGGCGGCATTCCGCCGAGGCTAACTTCTTTGAACCCCGCGGCTTTAATAATCTTTACGCCTTCCCATGTCAGGTTCGTCAGAAGCTTTTGGAAGAGAGCGCTATCGGAAATTGGTCGAAAACCCATTCCGATGAGGGTCGTCAGGGAGTTGGTGAGGTTGATAACGAGTTTACAATGCGCGGCATCGGCGATTTGATGTGTGATGTGCGTTTCGACGCCCAGGTTGAAGATCGCTGTGATATCTTCCATTTCGGTCATGAGTTCGTTTTGCAATGTGCCGAAATGCAGTGGTCCTTTTTTCTGGTAGCCGATGTGGCCGGATTCGTCTATCCAGGCGTTATAGCTGACCACGCAGTAAATCACCTTGGAAAAATACTTCGGTAGTATTCGCTGGTTATCGAGTCCATTTTGCATGGCCACGATTATGGGCCGGTCCCCCATTTTCTTTCTGACCATTTTCGCAACAGCCTCAAGGCTGTAATTCTTGACGCCGATCACGACGACGTCTGCGTCAGCCGTCTCTTCAAGCTTGTCTATCACGTTGACCTGGACGTTTGTCTTCTCGTCGGGTTTGTCGCCCAGATAGGTCGTGATGCCCTTGGTTTTCAGTGCTTTGGCGACCTCGCCCTGGTCCAGGAAATATGCATGGTTGTAATTCTGAGCCACCCAGGCACCCACGGAACCGCCGACGACACCCGCACCGAGGAATACGATTTTCAATTCCGGGTTCGGATTGCTTCTTTTCACAGGGATAAATCCGAGTGGGTCAACGGATGAAAGGAATTTCCTTGCGTTCTGAATAAGTGGCATTGCGTGCTCCGGGCACTTACTTGAATTCGATGGGTGATTGGAAAGTAGGGTTAGGAAGGTCGAAGCAACTCGACATATTTTTAGCAAAGCGCGTTTGAAAAGGCCTGGGCTCAATTTCGAGTTCGCGCAACACGTGGCCTTCGCGCGAATCTCCAATCTTTAAATAGGTACGATCCGCAACGGCATTTTTCTTCCATAGAAGTTGCGGGTGTTTAACAACATTGAAAACGGCTTTGAAATTCGTTTCGCTTTGCAGAAAGTCATCTCCCAACCTTGTGTAAAGGTTTGAGGAAACATCAAAGTTCGTTGGCTTACCCGTCATGGGGACGCGTAATTCAAAATACGTTTTGCCGGTCTTGGCATTTGCCTTTGTGACGCATTCGTTGCCATCTTCGTGGATGTCTATCTCTTGAACGACCTTGGGCAGTCCCCATATTTTATGACCACGGATATTGTTTTCCTGCGACGTTACGGGCATCGAGAAAACGTAGTAGCCAAAGTTTTTGAATATCGGCGCGATCATCGGCAGCAGCGGTACGTTGATTCCGGGATCGACCATGATCGGTATGGTCATGGCGATTTCGTTATAGGGCGCAACACCCAGCACCTTCTTGTATTCGTAACACGAAAATGCGACCAGGGCGCGACCCAGCGGCATCTTGACGGGCTTAATCGCAGGGTGAAGCATCAACTTTTCGGCTTTTTCATATGAGCACATGAACACAGCCATAGCGCAGGTGACATCGCCATATAGCGTGGGGAAAAGATAGTTTTTGGAAATCTTTTCACTGAGACAAAGCGGTTGTGGCGCATGGCGCAGTTTGAATCGACTAAAAAAACTGTTTGTAAATTCACCGGCGTTGTCCAGAAGTGTTGGATCAATATCAAATGTTGCTTTCAAAGCCTGACCTCGCTGGAGTATTTTGTTGAGTTTCCTTTGCGGGAAGCCGAGCCGCATACGTATACTATCGGTTGATCTGTAGGAGTTCAACCGGTAGGGCGCGCTCGTAAATCTAGCGGTTTCCCTCTAGCTTTTCCCGGATTCCTTCATTCTCTCATGCGCTTCGGCCAGAGTTTTTTCCTGCAGAGCCTGTGGAAGCGGGGAGTATTCCTTGAGTTCCATGGAATAGTTAGCGCGTCCGGATGAGAGGGAGCGTATGGTTGTCGCATATCCGAACAATTCCATGAGCGGAGCTTCGCCGCTGATTTTCTGGCTGCCTTTTCGGTAACGGCGCATACTCAATATCTTGCCTCTTCTGCGATTCAGGTCGCCGACAATGTCGCCGATGTGTTCATCCGGCGTGGCGATTTCCAAGGTCATCATCGGTTCGAGCAGGCGCGGCGCCGCTCTTTGGAAAGCCTCTTTGAAGCACCTGCTCCCGCAGGTCCTGAAAGACATTTCCGAACTGTCCACCGTGTGCGCGGTCCCATCGAGAAGCGTCACCTTTATGTCCACAACCTGGTAGTCAGCCAGAATGCCTTTGCTGATAGCGTCTTGTATTCCCTTTTTTACCGCCGGGATATACTCGGTGGGAATGGCACCACCCTTGACCGCGTTGATGAACTCGAATCCGCCGCCGGGATTCGGCTCGATGAGCATGATCGTGTGCGCGAATTGCCCCTTGCCGCCGGTTTGCTTTGAGAACTTATAATCATGATGCAGTTCTATGGAAATCGTCTCCCGATATTCCACGGAGGGTTGGCTGACTTGCGCAATGACCCCAAATTCGGTTTTCAAGCGATCAACGATGATCTCGAGATGGAGTTCGCCCATGCCCGCAATGACGGTTTCATTAACGCGATCCACCTGCCGGATCGTAAAAGAGGGATCTTCAAAAGCCATCTTCCGCAGGGAGGAAAGAAGCTTTTCCTGCTCTTTCTGGGACTCTGTGCCGACCTTGACGCTGATGACCGGAAGCGGCACTCGCACCGATTCAAGCAGTAGCGGGTGCTCACGAGAACAAAGAGTATGCCCGGTGTACGTGTCCTTGAGGCCTATCAAGGCGACGATGTCGCCGGGACCGACCTCCTGCATTTCTTTTCGGTCCTTGGCGTGGATTCTCAGAATGCGGCTGACGCGCACCTTTCTGTTCGTATTCGAATTCATCAATGTATCGCCGGCTTTGAGAAGGCCGGAATAAGTGCGGACGAATGTCTGCTGTCCAACGTATGGGTCGTTGATGACCTTGAATGCCAGAGCTGAAAAAGGGCTGGAAGTTGTGGGATGACGGGTGTGCGTGACCTCGGGATCATCAATGCCGTGTCCGACGGTTGCGCCCCTGTTGAGAGGACTGGGCAAAAATTCGATGACGGCATTGAGCAGAAGCTGGATGCCGATGTTCTTATAGGCCGCGCCGCAAAATACGGGAGTGAATAAGGAGCGCAGGACGCAGAATCTCGCGACAGAGCGGATCATTTCTTCCGGAACGGGGTTGCCATCCAGATATATTTCAGCGATCTCATCATCAAACTCGGACAGGTGCTCCAGCATGGAGTTTCGCCATTGGGCGGCTTCTTTCGCAAACTCATCAGGTATTTCGCTTATGGAAGGAATATTGTCCTTGAAAGTGATGGCCTTCATGGCAATCAAGTCGATGACGCCCCTGAAATCCTCACCCGCGCCCATGGGGATCTGAAAAGGAGTCGCTCCGGCGCTCAGTCTTTCATCAAGCTGGCTGACGACGTCGGCGAAGTCCGCGCCGGGTCGGTCCATTTTGTTGACGAAAGCGATTCTGGGAACCTTATACCTGTCCGCCTGCGACCAGACCGTTTCACTTTGCGCTTCCACTCCGCCCACCGCGCAGAACACCGCGATGATTCCGTCGAGCACGCGCATGGAACGCTCGACTTCGATGGTGAAGTCCACATGCCCGGGCGTGTCGATGATGTTGATCTTATGGTCGTTCCACTCGCAGGTGATGGCGGCGGAGGCAATGGTGATGCCCCGCTCCTGCTCCTGTTTCATGAAATCCATCGTGGCCTTGCCGTCGTGGACTTCGCCGATGGCGCGATTGACGCCTGTATAAAACAGGATGCGTTCGGTGACCGTTGTTTTGCCCGCGTCGATGTGGGCTGCAATGCCAATGTTTCTTGTCTTTTTTATACCCATTGTGTTCTTTCTTTTGCCGCCATCCGGCGATTCAAGCGGCGAACTCTAGAGCGAGAAGTCCTGAAAGTAAAGGACTACTTTTATGCGCACGAGTCATATTACCATGAAAATATATTCGATGACTTTTTTGCCTTTGTTGACCGCGCTTGTGCACAAACGATAAAGTAGGGTCATAGGAGGGGATTCCGATGGGTTTGATCGGTCGCGCACTGGCCAAGTTTCACTTGGCGGAACAGGGCTATTTCGTTTCTTTCGATGTGCTTTGCGCAACGAAAAATAGCGAGGCGCAGCCTTACCGATTCGATATCGCCGGACTTCGGATCGAGAATGGGAAGATCACGCAGGCTGTCATCGGCATACTGCGCGCCTGGTGGTTTCCGTCGGCTCATTTGACGCCAAGCGTGATACGGCAAAACTTGAAACCGGCCATTCCCGCAGCCCTGTCGGATGAGGCCGTCAAGGCCTTCAGGCGTCATTTGGACTTGGGCTTCGTTCCGGTGGATCGTCTGCTTTTTTTCAGCCACGCCAGTCCGGAAAAATCCGACGAGGCCGAAGACATGCTGCGCGCGTGGAATATTGAAACAGTTTACCTTGAGCGCGTCGCTGCGAAACTGCAACAAATGCCGGCTTCCGGCACGCATCTGGCCGATCCATTCATCACGCAGGTCATGAGTCTTTTGCGAGGTGTGGCAAAAAGCTCAGAGGGAAAAATTTCAACAGAAGATAAAACGGCTCGGGAAATCATTTCTTTGCCGCCCATTGTGGCGCAATTGGAGTTGGGACTTTTCAGGTCCATTCCCGCGCCCGACACACCCATGACGAAACAAAACGACGACGAGTAGGAGAAAAGGAATTGGCCAAAGCACAGAAGAAAAAGAGCAAAAAGCAAAAGAAATATCTCGGTCGCATTATCCTCCGTTTGCTGATTCTGGCGGCAACGGCGGTTGGGATCCTGGCCGTGGGTTATTACTACTACGATTGGAGGCCGCTGGGCCCAAAGATCGGCGCCGATGAGGTTGGCAAAGAAGAATCGACGCCGCCTTCGCAAACGCCGCTTATCGCCGATGATCTGGGTTCTATTATTAAAGACGCCATCAACTCTGATCAGCCCGAAACTGAAGCATCGCCCTCTCCAACCGCGACGCCGATGTCGGAGACTATAACCCAGGAAGACCAGAACGCCTTATCGAACTTTCTGAAAAAGGAGATCAAGTGAAGCCCAAGTACGCGCCCATGCCTCCCAGGCCCGATGACATGGCTGCGCCGGAACCGTTTGTTTTGGATACGACGCCCCGCGAGATTTACGAGGGCTTGAACGAATACGTTATCGGACAGGAACACGCCAAAAAAACGATGGCGATCGCCGCCTACAATCACATGAAACGCATCATGAATCCCAGCGATTCAATGCGTAAATCCAATGTTCTGATGATTGGCCCCACGGGGTGCGGGAAAACGCATTTGGCTCGCACGCTGGCGAAAAATCTTTGCCTGCCTATCGCGGTTGTCAATGCTACAGAGTACACGGAGGCGGGTTATTACGGCAAGGACGTGGAGGTAATGATCTCCGAGCTGCTTTTCGCCGCGGACGGCGATCTTTGTGCCACAGAGCGTGGAATCGTGTTCATCGACGAGGTGGATAAAATCGCCCGTCGCTCGGGTTCGGGCATGACCGGCGCATCGGGCCGCGACATCGGGGGCGAAGGCGTTCAGCAGGGCATTTTGAAACTGCTGGAGTCAAACCGGGTTTTTGCCCCCATCAACATTACGCAGCACTGGAATAAGCATGATTTCGTTCCGGTGGACGTTTCCAACATTCTGTTTATCTGCGCCGGGACTTTCGGCGACATCAAGCGCGGTCGCGTCAAAAGTGACATCGGCTACATGGGTGAAACGGCCCAGATGAAATCCTCCAGGAGAATTAAGGTTAAGGATCTGGAGGAATACGGTCTCGTCAAGGAATTGCTTGGCCGTCTCCCCGTTTTGTGTGAGTTGGACACGCTTTCGGAAAGCGAACTGGCCCGCATCATCACCGAACCGCCGGACAGCCTGCAAGTGGAATATGCGGAACTTTTCGATTTCGAGGACATCAAACTTTCCTATACGACCGATGGCATCCAGGCCATTGTGAAAAAAGCGCTTGAAACGGATACAGGAGCCAGGGGTCTGAAATCCGTCTTCGAGGAACTGTTTCACGATCTGTCCTTCAACGCCCCCAGCCGGGTGGGAGAACATATCGTCGTTGACGGCGATTACGTTGACGCTCATGTCTTTGCCGATGAACTTTAGCTTTCGCGCGGGCGAAATGCGGGACATCGAAGCGATGTATGCGCTCGATCAGATTTGTTTTCAGCCGATCTTCTCTTTCACAAAAGCGACATTCAGATATCTGGCGGCGAATGGCGACAACATTTCCATCGTTGCCGTTTCGTCGGCAGGATTTCTTGCGGGTTTTGCCATTCTCGAAATCCATCCTCCCGACAGCACCTGTCTGACAACCATTGATATTCACCCGGATTTTCGCCGTATGGGCCTTGGAAGCCAACTGCTGCGACACGCATTGAAGATCGCTTTGGGAAGAGGTCTTTTCAAAACACACCTGCAAGTGTATGTTGACAACGAAGCGGCCATTGCCTTTTATTTGGGCTTTGGCTATTGCATTGAAAAATACCTACCGGATTTCTATGCCAGGGGCGTTGATGCGTGCCTGATGTCATTTGAAGTTCATTTTCCGGCGGAATCCATTCATGAAATACGCGATTATCAGTGATCTGCATGCCAATCGGGAAGCCCTTGAAGGGGTCTTGAAAAAAATCGATACGCTGGGCGTGGATCAGGTGCTGAACCTTGGAGATGTTGTCGGGTACTACTCCCATCCGAATGAATGCGTGGACATCATACGCGAGCGCAAAATTTTATCCATTATGGGTAATCACGATGTCGTCGCCTGTGGCAAAGTGGAGCCGCTCTACTTTAATCCCACGGCTGCGCAGGCCATCCTTTGGGCGAGGCAAACACTCACCGACGACAACAAGGAATGGCTCGCTTCCCTGCCGGATTCCAGATTAATCAACGATGAATTGCTCATTGTTCACGGTTCCGTCAAAGACAGAGATGAGTATCTCCTTTTCAGGCCGGAAATCGAATCCAGTTTTTTAGCTTTGGAAAATCAACACAACAACATCCATATTGTTTTTTTTGGGCACACGCATCGCCGAATTTTCTATGAAAAGGAAAGCACAAGTCTTTATTCCGGAGGCAAGAGCGATAAGCTCGTCTTGAGGAAAGGCGCCCGTTACCTGATCAACCCTGGTTCTGTCGGACAGCCGCGCGATGGGGATCCACGCGCCTCTTTTTGCACTTACGATTCAGAAGCCGCCATTGTTCAGTACTACCGTGTTCCCTTTGATATCGACACAGTCGCCGATGCTGTAAAAAAGCTTCCTTTCGGGGAATCATTAGCCCGGCGTCTCTATCGAGGCGTATGATTGTACGTGAAGCCGTCATAGCCCTGACATTCCGATGCAACGCTCGATGCCGCCTCTGTGACATATGGTTGCGTGAGCCTGTCCGGGAAGTCGAGCCGAGTTACTACTACCACCTTCCCGCGACTCTGAAAAACATAAACCTATCAGGCGGCGAACCGACTTTGCGCGAGGACCTGCCTGAAATCGTAAGCGTTATTTCCGAAAGATGTCCCGGTGTGCGGATCGTTGTCAGCACAAACGGATTGGCTACCGAAAGAATATTAAACATGGCGTCGCGGCTAAAAAAAGCCTCGCCGAAAATCGCCTTTCGCGTATCCCTGGATGGCCTCGGCAAAACCCATGACCAAATCAGGGGAATCCCGGGAGCCTATGAAAAAGCCCTGAAAAGTCTTGAGGTTCTGCGACGAGGCGGCATCAGAGACCTTGGCGTGGGTTTCACGATGATTCGCGGCAACGAAAAGGAGATGATTCCGGTCTTCGAGTTAGCCTGTCGCAATCGGTGGCAGTTTACATCCACAGTCGTTCACTCTTCGCCCATTTTCTTCGGCGATCACTCCGATATCGCTCCTGACCGTGCCCCGGCGCTCGAAGCTTTCGGTGAACTGCGCCGTCGCCAAATGGCGAGCTACATTCCAAAAAACTGGTTCAGGTCATATTTCACAGACGGGCTATGCGACATGCTGGACGGCAAGCCGCGACCGATTCAATGCCGGGCGCTCAGCGAATTTTTCTACCTTGACCCGGCAGGGATGGTTTTCCCGTGTCATATTATGGATGAACCGGTTGGCAGACTTGACCAGGGATATGCTAATCTCATCGACAGTCATCAGGATGCATTGGCAAAAGTGGATGCATGCCGGGAAAACTGTTGGATGACGTGCACGGTTGCTCCCGTTATGCGCCGGTCGAAGATGAAAGTCATGAAGTGGATCATCAACGAGAGGTTTGCCGGGCGATGAAGATCAGAATGATCGGCCTTAAGGGTCTGCCGGCCATGCACGGCGGCGTGGAGCGCCACGTCGAAGAGCTTGGCGCGCGGCTTGTCGAGCGCGGACACGAGGTTGTGGCTTATTCCCGCCCTTGGTATACGCCTTTGCCCGGTCCGATTCGCGGGATCAAATTAAAGGTTGCTCCGACCATCCACACGAAACATCTGGACGCCACCGTTCATTCATTTTTGACAGCCATTCATTCTGCAAAACAGGATGTGGACGTTGTGCATTTTCATGGAATCGGCCCGGCGGCTTTTTGTTTCATCCCTTTTCTGGCCGGAAAAAAAGTTGTTACTACAATCCACTTCCGCGACTACTTGAGAAGTAAATGGGGACCCTTTGCGCAGTTCGCTCTTCGCGCGGCGGAAAAGATGGCCATCCGATTTTCTCATCGCGTGATCACTGTCAGCCATCATATGGAACGCTTTTTCGAACCAAACATTAATATTATTTACATTCCCAACGGCACACCAGATGTTGTAGACATACCGCGAACCGTGAGCTTTATTGAAACTCTCGGACTGCGGGGCAATGATTACCTCCTGTATGTCGGTCGGATATCGCCGGAGAAAGGCCCTCATCACCTCCTCCAGGCTTTCCGGGAAATCGATAGCGACATCAAATTGGTCATTGCCGGAGGCTCCAACCACAACACCGCATTTGAGGCGATGGTCTATGAAATGGCTTCGAAAGATCCCCGCGTCATTTTTACGGGCTATGTTGATACTTTGAAAATCACCGAACTTTATCAAAACTCCAGGGCTTTTATCCTGGCCAGCGAGCAGGAAGGGATGCCCGTTGCGCTTCTTGAAGCCCTGGCTTACGGGTGCCCGGCGGTGTGCACGGACTTGCCGGCGGTTCGGGAGATCGCGACGGATGATAATGGAAATCCGCTGGTCACGTATTCCAAGGATTATTCTCCAGCGCATTTGCGGACCGCGATCAATGAATTGTTGCAAGGTGAGCAGGAATCTTTCGTGCGGGCGAAGGCCGCCGCGCAACACGTTCACAAGCATTTCCGGTGGGATGTCATCGCCGCTGCTACGGAATCCGTTTATGTCGGGGCTGTGACCGGGTTGTCTCCGACGGAAAACGCCATGCGCTGTCCGCTATGCGAGCAGGTGAAAAAGAAACTCGAATATGAGTTCACGCGCTCGGGCCGAATTATGAAATGCACCGAGTGCGGCATGATTTACTCGACTTCCCCTCCTCCGCGTCAGCAAATGCCGCCCGCCTTCACGGACACGCCCGAATCATACTTGGCCAACGCGCGGGATCGTTTGTCTCTCCTCGCACGTATCGCGGGCAGGAAAGACGGCAAACTCCTTGACGTGGGATGTTATAATGGCCACTTCTCCGGCGCGGCCCAACGACTGGGATACAAAGTCACCTCGGTTGAGCCGGATATCCAGGCCGCAAACGATGCGAAAAACCTATATGACCTGGACATAATTATCGGCGAATTTGAAAATGTTTCTTTGCCCAAAGCGGAATATGACATTGTCAGCTTTATTCAGGTTTTTGAACATCTCCTTGATCCGCCGGCAGCCATGCGGCGCATCAGGGAGGTTCTCAAGCCCGGCGGGTATTTGCTGGTGGAACTACCGGCTTATGACGCCATTTCAAGGAAGGTTCTAGGGAAAAGGTGGCGGCAATTCATTTCCGACCACAGCCGTTTCTATACGGGTGAAGTTTTCACAAGGTTATTGGAATCCGAGGGCTTTGAAATTCGCCATAATGCAAAAGTTGGAAAAATTATGACGCCAAAACTTTTAGCGGATCGCATTGGCAGATATTATTTCCGACCTCTGGGAAACGCCATCGCCCATGCGGCATCGGTCTGCGGCGTCGCCGATAAAAATCTTTCTCTCAACATGAGAGACATCCGCTTAGTTATCGCGCAATATTCTACGCAATAATAAAATGGCAAATTTCGCGGATTATTACTATTTTCCGTAGGCCTTTAGCAGCCCATCAATATCCTTGGCGCCGACAATAGAGAAATCCGCTCCGGATTTTTTGGCCGCTCCGGGATCTCCGATAGCGACGACGCGAATCAGGCGCGTGCGGGCATATCCCCGAAGAGCCCGGACGACGGCTTTGACATTTGATCCGGTTTTGTCGAGTTGAAAAAAGAGATAATCCGGTTCATCGTTAGCGACACGCAATCCGGCCTCAAAATCCGATTGGACCATATCAATTTTGGTGTTGAGAACGGTTTTGGCAATCGATTTTCCAAGGTCCTTGTTGGTCTGGTCGTCACATGCGATCAACAGCGTTAAAGTTTCGCCGACTTCGATCCTTCCATCAGGAGCCATGTTGCGTTTTTTCAGAAAATCTTGGAAATCCTTAAGATTTATTCGTCTGTGTCCGCCCAGGGTTCGTGTTGAAGGTATCTCTCCCTGATCCACCCAGCGACGAATCGTTTCCGGCGTCACCTGGCACAACTCCGCAGCCTCGCTGATGCTAATCACATTTCGTGGTCTGGACATCGATTCATTACCCCATTTTGATTCAATTCAACATCAAGTGAGCGAAACCCCGATGTCGGAACGCTGCCTGAACTCATACTCAAGGCCCCTGCTTTTCCTAGCGGGACTTGGGTACGTCGCTCGGATTTCCAAGCGCAAATGCCCTGTATTCAGCATCAATTCAAACAATCCGACGGGTTACCCACCCACAACTTATGTCAACTATATGAAATATTTGCCATTTTGAAAACCCATTAAAACACAATAGATAAATTTCTCATTGCCAAAAAAAACCAATAATGTTTTTTGCACAGTCAATGAGTTTGCGATGGCGAAGTTCCCAGCGGCATAAGGTGCAAGCGACTTTTTTCAAACGCGGTCGTAATTTTTGAGTGGCGGGGCCTTGACGGCGATTCTTTATTGATATTGATAGTGATGAGGAACCGGAATTATTATGAAAAGCGAAATTTTACTTTCAGGCAGGCAAATCGCCCTTTTTTTGCTGCCCTTCATGTTATGCGTCGCCGTGCCCGGATTGGCGCAGGATAGCAGCGACAGCGACGAGGGGAAGGAGCAAAGCGCCAAAACCCCGGATCGAGATTTGTATGATCTGCACTGGGTGGAAGGAATCCACGAGATACTTGATAAGGTGATCTTTACGGATGAGCGCATGCCCGGCAATTTGCCGAAATCGACTCGCGCCGCTGGAATAATAATGCAGGATGCTCAGGATTGGTCGCTGTCGCCGACTATCGCCGAACCGCTGTCCAGGCAGGCTGGCGTGGATTTCAAGCGTTATAGCGCAGCCGATCTTGTCCCGGTGATTCGCGGGCTTGGCGACGGGAATGTTGCTTTTTACATTGATGAGTTTCGTCTTGACTCACCGGCTTTGCCGAGCGTTTTGTCGAACCCGCTTTCCGCCGTCGATCCATTCATGACATTGCGAACGGAAATCATCAGGGGGCCTTCGCCAATCTTCCACGGCGGCGGCGCCGGCGGCGGCGTGATACAAATTTTATCCAAAAGGCGTCTTCGCTTCAGCAACACCAGTGGCGTAAGCACCCTTGCCGTCGGTCGGGTTTCCACTGCCGAAGGCGAAGTATCCGGTCATGTCGAAGGCGAAATGAACCTTCGGCAAAATCTGGGAAGTTTTGTCGGGGCCAGCGCGCGAAATCTTGGAGTTCCCGCGTCGTCAGAGGATGAAATTTATGCAGCCGATGTGCACGCCGATAACTTCTCGGCCAGCGCCGACGCGCGCCTCGGAGGTCGTATTGTCATCTCCGCTACGCACCATCATATGCGCCAGAGTGATATCTCCGCAGACCCCGCAGATCCCAAATCGCGGGACGATTACCGCCGATGGGACCTGTCATCAATGTCCTTGACGATAAATGATATGGCACGCGCCCTGCGATATGCCAAATTGACTTTCGGCTTTACGGAGATGTCTCATCTATCCAGCAGGCTAATGCCCGGGCCACAGGGGGAATGGGCTTGTGCAAACGCAAAAGTTCAGGGACTTTTTACCAATATTGTTCTCGACATGCCGGCGGGTCCATACTTTTCCGTTATCTACGGCGGAGAATACCGATCTGACCAGGTCGATTCGGCGGTCGTGAATGCCGAGCGACCGCGGCTGGCCGACGGCGCCGTTTACGAGCGCCCCGCGTCGTATTTGGCCTTTCGTATTCAGCCGACCGATCATATTAAAATCCTGCCGGGAATCCGCGTGGAAGGCGCCAATGTTAAGGCCGACATCGCCGATGCAGCGCTCGACGATCCTGAATTGGAATACAGCAAAATCGCTTTGGGCTACGGGTTGAGCGGACGGCTGGGAATTACTGAG